>Ga0070741_10001051_pt1 | contig 89028 bp, 81 predicted proteins | sample Coa_R1_4_FD_66440 | JGI IMG/M metagenome (GOLD analysis project Ga0070741, IMG submission 66440) | Surface soil microbial communities from Centralia Pennsylvania, which are recovering from an underground coalmine fire - Coalmine... | ecosystem: Environmental > Terrestrial > Soil > Unclassified ... | reverse complement strand
GCTCTTCGCGTTGAATACGGCGGACGGCTACCAGATCGACAACTTCGAGGGCATCGCGCGCCATCGCGGCCAGCGCTACTTTCTCGTCAGCGACGACAACGATTTCTTCCTGCAGCGCACCCTGCTGTTGTACTTTGAGCTGGTGAACGATTGAGCGCCTGTCGGCGCGTCGTCGAGTGTAATAAATGCTACTTGCGGTTACGGAATCGCTCGCGGCATCCCGCCTCCCGCGAATTTCGCCCATCCCCGCGCCGCGCCGCAGGCCGGGATGCAACGCGAAGCGACTGAACGAAGCAATGGGGGCGCCGCCTATTGCGCCGGCGCGCCAACCCGGCGGATGAGCAAGCCGCTGGTCGATACGCGCACTTCGAGCCGCTCGGGTTGTTCCACCGCGACGAAAGTCCCCGATCCATATTCGGCGTCGAGGAGCGGCGCGAGCGCCGCGTAACGCTGCCGCAGGTCGAAAATGTCGACCGCGCGATTGGCGCCGACGCCGTACACGGTGCGCGGCGCCTTCTGCTCGTCCGTCAGCGATCGGTAGCGTCCCGCTACGCGGTCGAGCTCATACGCCGTGTGTAGACCGATCACGTTCGCGATCGGCTTCCATTTGAGGATGTGCGCATCGACATACAGCTCATCGCCCGCGACGGCGTACGAGGCCTCACGCCCATCGGGAAAGTGAAAGCGTGCGCGAAAGCGATGCGGGCCGAGCGGCTCGGTCTCGACGACGGCGGCGACTTCCTCGCGCGTCAATGCGCGGTAGCCCTGTGTGCCGATCACGATACCGCCGAACATGACGCCGACCGCGAGGAATGCGACGGCGAACGCGAGCCGCGTGGTGGCGCGAATCAGGCGCAAGCGCCGCAGGGCCGCCGCCGCCGCGATCAGAAATACCAAGCCGATTAACCCGCCGAGCAGACCAACCAGAGTGATGATGTCGGGCATGTCCACGCGAATGGCATTATCGTAAGTTTGCCCTTGACGATAGCACATCCCATACTTCCGTCACGGCATTCACTCTTCCGCCGCGCGCAACACGGCGTCGAGATCGATCATGTGAATGGCGCTCAACGCCGCCTCGAGCGCCCCGTCTTCGCATAACCCGCTCATCGCGGCACGTTCGTAGCCGTCCTTCGCCGCCTGAATACAGGCGTCACGCACTATTTGCGCAAGCCGCCGTTTGCCCTCGCTGATCTCGCTCATATTTCTTTACCGAAGCAGGGAAATAAGGGTATGTGATTATTCATCCTTCACAGGCCCTATGCTAGCGTCCGGCGATCGTCCACAATCAAGAACACGGAAGAACCGCGACCGACGACGGCGCGTCGAACCCTTCAGCTCCCTTTGAGTTCGCTCATGCGAATGAACACGCGGAACGGAACCTACGCAGTGAAGACCGTCGTGCGCGAAAGTACGGGCGCCGGACCAGTGGATAGCACGTTCAGCGCCCCCAAGCCGGTTTTGAACAGCGTCGATGTAGTCGCGATCGTCATCGGGCTGGTGATCGGCGCGGGCATCTTCAAGGCGCCGGCGGTGGTGGCGGCAAACATGTCGAGCGAATGGGCCTTCATAGCCGCCTGGGCGTTGGGCGGCGCGGTTTCGCTGACCGGTGCCCTCTGTTATGCCGAGCTCGCGAGCGCCTATCCGAGCGCCGGCGGTGAATATCATTTTCTGACCCGCGCGTACGGCACGCGTTTGGCTTTTCTTTTCGCTTGGTCGCGGCTCGCGGTGCTGCAAACCGGTTCCATCGCGCTGCTTGCCTTCGTGCTCGGCGACTACATCAACGCCATTTTCCCCTTCGGCTCGCGCGGCGCGGCGGTTTACGCGGCGCTGACGGTATTGGCGCTGACGGTGCTCAATATCGCCGGGTTGCGCATGAGCGCCGCCGTACAGCGCACCGCCACCGTGCTCATGGTCTTCGGCGTGCTGGTGATCATCGTCGCCGGCCTGATGTATCCGGCGGCCGCGCCCGCTCCTCCATCCGCCGCGACACCGGGACCTGTGCCGGCATTCGGCCTCGCCATGGTATTCGTGTTGCTCACGTACGGCGGTTGGAACGAATCCGCCTACGTCTCCGCCGAGTTGCGCGACGTGAAGCGCAACATGGCGCGCGCGCTGGTAACCGCACTTGCCGTTATTACCCTCTGTTACATATTGGTAAACCTCGCCTTCCTCAACGTACTGGGGCTCGCGGGCATGCGCGGCTCGGAAGTGGTCGCCGCCGAGGCGATGCGAATTGCGTTGGGGGACGCGGGAAGCGCGGTGGTGACGGTCGTGATTCTGCTCGCCGTGCTCACCTCGATCAACGTCACCATCCTCACCGGCGCGCGCACGAACTACGCGATGGCGCGCAACTTCCCGCTGTTCGGCGCGCTCGGCGAATGGGACGGCCGACTGAACGCGCCGGTCAACGCCCTCGTCGCGCAAGGCGCGATCGTATTGCTGCTGGTGCTGGTCGGAACGCTTTCGCGCTCGGGCTTCGAGACCATGGTGCACTACGTAGCGCCGGTCTTCTGGCTGTTCTTTTTATTGACCACAATCTCGCTCTTCGTGCTGCGCCGGCGCGAACCCACGCGGGCGCGGCCGTTCCGCGTGCCGCTCTACCCGCTCACGCCGCTCGTCTTCGGCGCCGTGTGCGCGTACATGCTTTACTCGAGCCTCGCCTACACCGGTTTTGGCGCGCTGCTCGGCGTCGCCGTCCTTGCCGCCGGCGCGCCTCTGCTCTTCTGTCGCCAGGGAAGACCCGCTACCAGGAGGTAACCATGCGCTCCATTCGGCAGCTCTTGTCAGGAACCACCGCATTTTTTTTCGTTCTCGCTCCCCTCGCTTCGCTCGCCGTCGATAAAGACGTCCCCTTCGTGCCGACGGACGAAGCGGTCGTGGAGGTGATGCTCAAACTCGCCGACGTCGGACCCAAGGATACGCTCTACGATCTCGGTTCCGGCGACGGCCGCATCGTGATCATGGCCGCGAAAGAGCGTGGCGCGCACGGCGTGGGCGTCGACATCGATCCGGAGCGGATCGCGGAAAGCCGCGCCAACGCCAAACGCGCGGGGGTGACCGACAAAGTCCAGTTCATCGAAGGCGATCTTTTCAAAGTCGATCTGCGCCCCGCCACCGCGGTAACGCTGTATCTCTTGCCGGCCGTGAACTTGAAGCTCCGGCCGAAACTGCTTGCCGAGCTTCGGCCCGGAACGCCCATCGTCTCGCACGACTTCGACATGGGCGACTGGGCGCCGGAAACGACGGTCAAGGTCGGCAACGCGACGGTTTATCTCTGGCACGTGCCCGCTCGCGTCGCCGGCACGTGGCGCTATCACGTGACCGCGCCGGGCGGCAAAAACGAGCGGCATCAACTGCAACTCACGCAAGATCTCGATAAAGTTCGCGGTACCGTGACGATGGACGGCCGGTCCTTCCCGGTCGAAAACGGCCGCGTTGACGGCGAGCGCGTGATGTTTACGGTGAAGCGTCCGCGACAAGGCGCAATGGTCGTGCAGCGCTACGAGGGCCGGATGGTCGACGGACGGATCAGCGGCGTGATCGCGGCGGACGACGGCGGGAATACCGGACGCCGGCTCGCGCGCACGGACAGCAACGAATAGAGCGAGGCGGACGCGTTCGCGTCCTCGCCCCGAGCGCAACCGCTTACGAGCAGCGCACGAGCACGCGGCCGCGGATCTGGCCCTTGAGGATACGGTCGATCTCGGGGTTCAGCTCCTCGAGCGCGCGCTCGCGCGCGATTTCATCCAGCATCGCGGGCTTCCAGGGGCCGGCGAGCCGCGACCAAAGTGCGCGCCGCTCGGCCATGGTGCGATTGGCGGAGTCCAAACCGGCCAGCGTTATGCTGCGCAGAATAAAAGGGTAAATGGACGTATGAAGATCGGTGGACGTGACCATCCCCACGCACGTCACGCAGCCGCGCGGCTTGGTCGCGCGCACCACCGTCGAAAGAATATTTCCGCCGACGGTGTCGACCGCGCCGGCCCAGCGCGGCACCAGCAGCGGCTTGCCGCTCGCATCGTCGACCTCCTCCCGCGGTATCACGAGCGCGGCGCCGAGCGCTTTGAGAAAACCGTGCTCCTGCGCCTTGCCGGTGGCGGCGGCGACACGATAGCCGAGCCGCGCGAGAATCGCGACCGCGAGGCTGCCGACGCCGCCGGTGGCGCCGGTGACCACGATTTCGCCTTGCTCCGGCGTCACGCCCTCTTGCTGCAATTTTTCGATACAGAGCGCGGCGGTGATGCCGGCGGTTCCGTAAATCATGCTCTCGCGCAACGTCATGCCCGTCGGCAGCGGCACCACCCAATCGGCCGGCACGCGTACGTATTCGCTGAAGCCGCCCGCGGTATTCATGCCGAGATCGAAGCCGGTCACGAACACCGGGTCGCCGGCCTTGAACGCCGCGCTCGCGCTTTCCTCGACGACGCCGCCCGCGTCGATGCCGGGCGTGTGCGGGTATTTGCGCGTCACGCCGCGGTGACCCGTCGCGGACAAGGCGTCCTTGTAGTTCAAACCCGAGTACTGCACGCGAATCAAAACGTCGCCGGCCGGTAGTTCGTCCGTCGAGCGCCGGCGCACCTCGCGCACCATGCTTTTATCCGCCGCTTCGCTCACGACCAGCGCCTTGAAATTCTTAGCCATGATTGTTTTTCCGCTCCGCCTTAATTATGAAACTCGAGATATCCCGCCGCGCGGGCCTTTTCGATCGCGCTATGCGCCCGTGCCCCCGCCCCGTTAACAGGATCGCAATGCGAGTCTTTGCGTGGGCGTGCATTTCCCCTCGGTACGATGGCATTCTAATAATGAGGCCTTGCGACACGGCAGGCAAGAAGACACGGCGGGCAAGAACAAGAAGAGCGATTGCGGTCTCCCGCAATCGCTCTTCGCCGAAGAAAAGAAAACGTTACTTCTCCGGGCACGAGTAGTCGCGGTCTTCTTCCGGGTCGAACTCCTTCGCGCGCTCGCGTCCCTTTTTCTCGGCGGCCGGATCGTCGGTCGCGTTGCGCGCCGCCTCTTCCACGCGGCCGGACTTCACGAATTTCTGCTGCTCTTCGTTGTAGCGCGCCGCCGATTCCTTGTCGCCTTCACCCTGGTTTTTGCCTGCCATCACACACCTCCTGTAGGTTCACGGTGTGTTTGTACGGCCCGGCGCGAGCCGTGTCATGCGGAATATGCCCCGCCGTTTTCAGTGAAACACCGCGGGAACTATCCTGCTTTGGCGAAATCGTTTTGGCCGAACTGCTCGTTGTAGAGTTGCGCGTACAAGCCGCCGCGGGCGAGAAGCTCGGGATGCCGCCCCATGTCCACCACCCGTCCCGCTTCCAGGACGACGATTTGATCGGCCCGCAGCACCGTCGACAGCCGATGCGCGATCACGATGGACGTGCGGTTGCGCAGCAGCCGGTGCAGCGCGTCCTGAATCCGCCGCTCCGAGCGCGAATCGAGCGAGGACGTCGCCTCATCGAGAATCAGTATGCGCGGGTCCTTGAGGAACGCCCGCGCGATCGCGAGCCGCTGCTTCTGCCCGCCGGAAAGCACGGCGCCGCGCTCGCCGATCTCGGTCCACAAGCCCTCCGGCAGCTGCTGCACGAAATCGAGCGCGTTGGCCGCCTCGAGCGCCGCCACGATTTCATCCATCGCGGCGCTCGGTTTCGCGAGCAGCAGATTCTCCTGTACCGTCCCGGAGAAGAGTATCGTCTCCTGGTTCACGATACCGATATGCGACCTGAGCGAGGTCAGCTCGATATCGCGCAGATCATTGCCGTCGAGCAAGATGCGCCCGGCGACCGGATCGTAGAAGCGCGGCACGAGATTGGCGAGCGTCGATTTGCCGGCGCCGCTCGGCCCCACGAACGCCACCGTCTGCCCGGGCGCGATCGTCAAATTGATGTCCTGCAATATCGGCGCGTCCGCGTCGTAGCTGAACTGCACGTGATCGAACTCGATGCGCCCGCGGCACTCGGTCAAACGCAGCGCCTGGGGGCGCTCGCGCACGTGCGGACGCGTGTCGAAATATTCGAAGATGCGGTCGATGGCGGCGAGCGAATTGCTGAGCACGACGCTCAGATCGGACAAGCGTTGCAGCGGGTAATAGAACATGCCGAGATAAAGCAGGAACTGCGTGAGCTCGCCGACCGAAAGCCGGCCGCCGAGGATCTGGTACACGCCGTACCACACGACCAGCACCGGCGCGGTGTGCACCACGAAACCCACGACGACTTCGTTGGTCGCGGTGAAACGGACGGAATACAGCACCTTCTTGAGCAGCTTGTTCGCATGATCGGCGAACAGCTCGGCCTCCGCCGTTTCGCGCGCGAAGCCTTTGACGATCGCGACCCCCGCCACTTTTTCGTGCAGCTCGCCGGACAGCACTTCGAGGCGTTGCTGCACTTCCTTGCTCGTCTGCTGAATACGCGGCCCCATCGCCTTGAGGGCGAACAGATACACCGGCATGAGCACGAGCGAGACGAGCGTCAGCATCGGGTGTATCGACATGAGGATCGCGATCAACGCCAACAACAGCGTGACATCCATCCATACATTGGTGAGCGCCGAACCGACGAAGTTTTGCGCGAGACTGATGTCGTTGACCAGGCGCGACACGATGGCGCCGGTCTGGTGCCGCGTGAAGAACGCATGTGACAGGCGCTGCACGTGATTGAAGAGCGCGACGCGCATGTCGCGCATCATGCGGTGGCCGGCGACGGCGGCGAAAACGCTGCGGTAGTACGTCGCGATCATCCATATAATGTTCACCGCGAGCACGGTGAGCGCCAAATACAATATCGTCTGCTGCTTCGCGGAATCGTCGAGGCTCTCGTTCAGCACTACTCGATCGAGCAGCTCCTTCAGCATCCACGGGAACACAAGCGGCGCGAGAAATCTGACCAATCCGGCCACCGTTGCGGCGCTGATGTACGCCCAGTACGGCCGGGCATAGGCGAGAAAGCGCCACACCGCCGCCCGGCCCTTGGGACGCGGCTGAAAACGCGACAGTACCGAGTCGCCGAAGCCGTTCTTGACGTCGAGGAGGCGGCGCGCGTTGACGTCCACCTCCGGATATCCCGAGTGCGCTTGCAGCCGTGCGACATCTTCCGGGCGCAGACTGTCGGGAATTTTCCGCTCCGGGATCGGGGCGGCCGCGAGCATATCCTCATCGAGTTCCAGCACCAGCGCGACATACGGGTCCGCCTCGGGCTCCGGGTCCCGGTGCAGCGCGTTCAACAGAAGCTGAATGTCTTGCCAGCGGTCGAAAACGTAGTGGCGGCCAGCCGCGCGGATCAGTCCATCGGAGAGCAGTTGCGAAACTTCGGAGCTGCGGCGCAGGTGATAGACAATCATGGCGTTATTAACGTGTTCGAATGAATGAGCGGCGCAAGCTTAACGAGCCGCTTCTCGCGCACGGTCGCTGAATATCGCCCAGCGCGTACCGTACGTCCCCTTTCTTATTGGGGCTTTTCGGCGACACCGTGAGAAAGGCAGCCGCGCGCCGACTCGCCATGATCGACCGGCGCGCCATGGAACCTCCTCAACGCTCGCCGATCATTCGCAGCAATCGATTCTCGTCGATCATCTCGACCTGCAGCGCGCGCGCTTTCTCGGCCTTGGATCCGGGATCCGCGCCGACGACCACATAATCGGTCTTCTTCGAGACACTCCCCGCGACTTTCGCGCCGAGCGCTTGCAGCTTTTTCTTCGCCTCCTCGCGCGACAGCGAGGACAACGTTCCGGTCAACACGAAGGTCTTGCCCGCAAGCGGCGCCTCGGCTTTGACGCGCCGCACGGGCTTCGGCCAGCGTACGCCGGCGGCGCGCAATTTCGCGATGACGTCGCGATTGTGTTTCTCGTGGAAAAAAGCATGAATGTCTTCCGCCATGGCCGGTCCGATGTTCGGCACGGCGTCGATGGTCTCGACATCCGCATCCATCAACGCATCGAGATCGCCGAAATGCTCGGCCAGTTGCTGCGCCGTCGCTTCGCCGACTTGCGGTATGCCGAGCGCGTACAGGAAACGCCCCAGCGTCGTCGTTTTGCTCTTTTCGATTTGCGCGAGCAGGTTCTGCGCCGATTTCTCGCCCATGCGTTCGAGCGCGACGAGGTCCGCGTGCTTCAGTCGATACAAATCCGCCACCGTGCGCACGAGACCCTTCTGCACCAGCTGCTCGACCAGCTTCTCGCCGAGCCCTTCGATGTCCATGGCGGAACGCGCGCTGAAATGCAGGATCGCGCCCATGCGCTGCGCGGAACAGTAAAGCCCGCCCATGCAGCGATGCGCCGCCTGCTCGGCCTCGCGCACCACGTCCGAACCGCATACGGGACACTTGCTCGGCATGTGCCAGCGACGCGTGTGCGCCGGCCGCTTCTCCAAAACCACGCCGACGACTTCCGGAATCACGTCGCCGGCGCGGCGCACAACCACGGTGTCGCCGATCCGCACGTCCTTGCGCTTCAGCTCGTCTTCGTTATGCAGCGTCGCGTGCGTCACGGTGACGCCGCTCACTTGTACCGGTCTCAACACGGCCACCGGGGTAATGACGCCGGTGCGCCCTACCGAGGGCAGAATGTCCTCGACGACGGTATGCTCCTCGTGCGCCGGAAACTTGTGCGCGATCGCCCAGCGCGGCGCGCGCGCGGTATATCCCAAGCGTTCGCGCGCGGCCAGGTCGTCCACCTTGTACACGACGCCGTCGACCTCGAACGGCAGTTGCTCGCGACGCTCGAGCATCGCGCGGTGATACGCGAGACACCCGTCGGCGCCGGGTACGATCTGAAAGTACTGACTGACGGGAAACCCCCACGCCTTCAGCCGTTCGACAATGCCGGAATAGCGCGGCGCGATCGCGCCGGAAACTTCACCGACGCCCCACGGGAAAAAACTCAAAGGGCGGCTCGCCGTCACTTTGGGATCGAGCTGACGCAAGCTTCCCGCCGCGGCGTTACGCGGATTGGCGAAGATTTTCTCGCCGCGCTTCAACTGCTCCTCGTTGAGGCGCCGGAAGTCCGCGAGCGGAATCACCACTTCGCCGCGCACTTCAATAGTCTCGGGCCACCCCTGTCCCTTGAGCTTGAGCGGCACGGCGCGAATCGTGCGGACATTCGCCGTAATGTCCTCGCCGGTCGCGCCGTCCCCGCGCGTGCCCGCCTGCCGCAACAGCCCGCCGACGTAGCGCAGGCTCACCGAAACGCCGTCGAACTTGGGCTCCGCCGCGTACGTCACTTCGGCGTCGGTGCCGAGCCCTTTACGCACGCGCGCGTCCCAGTTGCGCACGTCTTCCTCGGCGAACGCATTGTCCATCGAGGTCATGGGGATCGAATGTTTGAAGGGGGCGAACGCCGCCGCGGGCGGGGCGCCGACGCGCTGTGTCGGCGAATCGGGCGTGATCAGATCCGGATACCGCGCTTCGAGCGTCTGCAGCTCGCCGAGCAGCCGGTCGTATTCGGCGTCCGAGAGCGTGGGATTGTCGAGGACGTAGTAGCGGTAGTTGGCTTCGTCGATCTGCGCGCGCAACTCACGCGCCCGTCGCGCCGCCCGATCCTTGTCATTCATCCGGCGCGCTGGTCGCGATCACGACTCGACGGCGAACAGACGTTGCGCCGCCTCGCTCCCCGGCGCGATGCCGAACGCGCGCATCTTGGCGTCGATCCCCTGAATCTGCGCGCGTATCGCGACGATGCCCTTGTCGGTCAGCGGCCGCTGATCCTGGTCCAGCAGCTTGCCCCCGAGGAAGGTCGTCACTTCGACCGCGTGCGCCATCATGCGGTCGAACACGACCGCGGGGTCCTCCACGCCGGGCACGCTCATGTAAAACGCGAGCCCGGTGGTGCGGAATATTTCCCACTCCGACGGATTGAATCGGCCGGGCCTGTGCAGGTTCATCATGCTGTAGGAGGCGCCCTCGTTCAGGCGCTGCTGAAACACGCCCTTGGCGTCGAGCTGCATGCCGATCCGTTCCATGGCCGCCACGATCGCGAGCCCCTTGAACGGCGCGTGCGGCTCCGATACCACGTTCACGCCGGCGATGACATCGTGCTCGTCGTAGAAACGCTGTACCGCTTGCGCGCGCTCGATCGCCTGCTCGAAGGGAATCGAAAACTTCGACGGACGATGGAGCGCGTCGGCGAGCTTCAGTCCGATCTGCACGAAGGTATTGAGCTCCGATTCGCCGATCGGTCCCGCGGCCGTCACCAGCTGCACAGCGAGCTTGAGGTCTCCGTATTGGGTGGCGTCGGAATCGTGCTGCACGATCGACCAGAAATTCGTCTGGTAGCGGCGGCCGTAAAGCTGATGGGGATATTCCAGCTTGTACTCGTTTTGCTTATAAACGGCGAGCGCCGAGCGCCGGCTGACCGGGCCGGGGCCCGGCAAATGCATGACGTAGTCGATCGCTTCGTTCGCCTCCATGTGCCGCCCGTGCGCGGCCTCGGGACCGGTGCCCGGCGGATCGAAACCGGGATTGAGATTGAGCGAACGGTTGGCGATTTCCTCGATGTCGCCGAGCGCCTCTTCCAGCCCGTCGGGTTCGTCTCCCACGATCGCGGGCGCGGTCGCGAAGGTCGGGTCGCTCTTCAGGAATTTGCGTTCGACGTCGAATCCCGCGCGTACGCCGGCGTCCGGGGCGACCACCGGTTCGCGGCGGGTGATGCCGACGGGTTGCGCCGCCGGAAAGCTGAAGCCCCGCCGCACCGATCGCGCCAGCCGGCCCTTGTCGTAGGCGGTGAGAGCGACGATCGCGACGATGATGCTTCCGATGAGCAGCAGGGCGAGCTGCAGGTCCATGGCTATATACCGCGCACGCGCACCGACTCTGCTGCACACGGACGTGCGAATGTCGCGAGCGCAGGACGAGCCGGCAATAGATGAAGGTCCAGTGGACCTTCGTCCCGGCGAGCGGGCGAGGCAGGAGCCGAGCCCTGGCTTTCAAGCGGAGCAGGATAGCGTAGCGATGAAAGCGCAGGAGCGACCCCCTCTCGCCTTGAGGTGACGTGCAGGAACGCACTGAGGTCGGTCGCTCTCGGCATCCTGCTTCCCGCGACGCTGGTACTTCCCAGTACGGCGCGGGAGACCGGAAGTCGGGAGCGACCCAAGGCTAAGGGGAGAGGGCTGTGCGAAGGATCGGCGCTTGGTTCGATCGTCACTGTAACCACCTCCGCGCCTACTGCGCGACCATTTGCAGCGCCTGCTCGACGTCGACGGCGACCAGGCGCGACACACCCGGCTCCGACATCGTGACGCCGAGGAGGACATCCGCCATCTCCATGCTGATCTTGTTGTGCGTCACGTACACCAGCTGCGTGCGCGATGACATGGTCTTGAGCGTTTCGCAGTAACGTTCGACGTTCGCGTCGTCGAGCGGCGCATCCATCTCATCGAGCAGGCAGAACGGCGCCGGATTCAGCTCGAAGATCGAAAACAGCAGCGACACCGCGGTCAGCGCCTTCTCGCCGCCCGAGAGCAGGTGGATGGTGCTGTTGCGCTTGCCGGGCGGGCGCGCCATGACCGAGACGCCCGATTCCAGCAAATCGTTGTCCGTCAGCTCGAGATAGGCGCTGCCGCCGCCGAACAGGCGCGGGAAAAACGCCTGGAAGTTTTCGTTGACCTTGTCGAAGGTCTCCTTGAAGCGCGTGCGCGTCTCGCGGTCCATCTTGCGGATCGCTTCATCGAGCGTCGCGAGCGCTTGCGTCAGATCTTCCGCTTGCTTGTCGAGATAGGTTTTGCGCTGCGACAGCTCTTCGAACTCCTCGATCGCCACCAGATTGATCGGCCCGAGCCGTTCGATGCGGGCGGCGACGTGCTCGAGCCGCTCGTGCCACGTGATCTCCGCCGCGTCCGCCGGCATGTCGGCCAGCACTTGCGCGAGCTCGGCCCCGCTCTCGCGCAGTTGTTCCGCGTGCGTGTCGCGCCGCACCACCAGTTCCTGGCGCGTGACGCGCTCGGCTTCGAGTCCCGCGCGCACCTCCTGCACCTCGCGCTCCTGGTTGGCCCGCGCCTGCTCCTCGGCGCGCAGCGCCGCGTCGATTTCTCCCGTAACGCGCCGCGCTTCGCTCAAACGCTGCTCGATCTCGAGGCGCTTCTCGAGCTGTAGATTGAGCTCGTGTTGTAGTTGCGCATCCGGTTCATCGTTACCCGCGAGCAGCCCGGTCAACTCCTCGCGCCGCGCGCGCAAATTGCCGAGCTGGCTTTCGAGACGGGTGATGCTCGCGCGCGTCGACTCGAGCGCGGTCTGCACCGTGCGGCTTTCGATCTCGACGCGATGCGCGCGCTCGCGCGCATCGGTCTCGCCGGTACGGCCGGCGTTCAACCGTTCCTGCACTGCTTCGCGGCGCGTCTGCAACTCGAGGCGGCGCGCTTCGTGCGCATCGCTCGCCGACGCCGCCTGCTGCAACAATTCTTTCGCTGTAGCGATTTCCTCCCCATGGCGGGCGAGCTGCGATTCGAGCTCGGCGCGTTCGCGCGCCACCTGGGCGTTCCGCGTCTCGATCTGATGCAACCGTTCCTGCTCGTGACCCAGCTGCTCGCGCCGCTCGGCGCGCTCGCGGTTGCGCTCGTTGAGACGGCGCGTCAATTCCTCGCGCCGCCGCTCGAGCCCGGCGATTTCGATTTCGCCGTCGCCGAGCTCTGCGGCGAGCCGCTCGATCTCCGCGCGGCGCTCCGCGCATTCCCTTTCGATCGTCTCGATCTCGCGTTCGCGCGCGAGCCAGCCGCGCTGGTTGCCGGCGGCATACTCGAGACTCAGCCAGTTGCGGCCGATCCAGGCGCCGTCCGGCGTAATGATGGATTCGTGGTTCGCGAGCGCGTCCCGGCGCGCCAGCGCCTCCTCCAGAGTCGCCGCCGTTTGAACCGCGGCCAGCAACGGCGTCACGTCGACGTCCGAACGTATTTTCTCCGCCAGCGAACCGGGCGACGCGGCGCCCGCCGCCGACACCGCCGTGTCGAGCAGCGTCAGATGCGCCGGCTTCAAATCGGCGAGCTCGCGGGTGGCGTCGACGAATCTTTCCGCGCAAACCGCGGCGAGCCTGGCGCCGAGCACGCGTTCCACCGCGGTTTCCCAGCCCGGTTCGACTTGCAAGCGGCTCGCGAGGCGCGGCGCCTGCTCGAGGCCGCGTCCGCGCAACCACTCCGCGATGCCGGTATCGTGGCGCGCCTCCGCGGCGGCCTTCAATTCATGCAGGCTGGCGAGGCGCGCCTCGGCCGATTGCTGCTCGCCGCGGCGGCCCGTCAGCGCATGATCCGCCGATTCGCGGCGTGCGCGCGCGTCCTGCACGTGTTGGGCGTTCTGCGCCAGCTCCGCTTCGATGGCGGCGCAGGCTTGATCCAGCTCGCGCGCGGCTTCCCGCGCGGCTTCGAGCCCGGCGGCTTTGAGCTCCGCTTCGAGCGTCGCCGCCTCTTCGGACAGGCGTGCCTGCCGCTCGCGCAGCTGTGCGACGTGGGATTCGAGCTGCTCGATGCGGGCGCTTTGAATTTCGCGCGCCTTGGCCGGCTCGGCCGCCGCGCGACTCTCGGCTTCCCATTCCGTTTGCCACGCTTGCATGGCCGCCTCGCCCTCGCGCAGCGCCGCAAGCGCCGCCTCGAGCTCGCTCGTATGCGTTTGGAGCTGGGGCGCGATTTCCGAAAGCCGCTGCTCGAGCGCCATAAGCTGCGCGCGGTCGGCGCCGAGATGGGCTTCGGCCTCGGCCCACGCGCGGTTCAACTGCTCCTGCTCGCGCTTGAGCGCGTCGCGCGTTTCGCGCGCGTGCTCGATGGCCTGCTCGAGCCGGGACACTTCATTGCCGACCGCATAGTACTCGGCCTGTATCGCGTTCTGGCGATCGAGCGCTTCGGTGTGCTGCGCGCGATGCGCTTCGATGCGTGCTTCGATCTCGCGTTGCGTCGCGAGCACCGCTTCGAGCGCGGTCTCGTGTTCGCGAATCACGGAATCCTGCGCATTGAGTTTGTCGTCGAGCTCGCGATAACGCAGCGCGAGCAGTTGCGCGCGCAAGGTACGCTCGTCCTGCTTAAGCTGCTTGTACTTCGCGGCGGCTTTCGATTGCTTGTCCAGGCGACCCAGCTGCGTGCCGAGCTCTTGGCGTATGTCTTCGACGCGCGCGAGATTCTCCTGCGTGTGCTTGATGCGCGTCTCGGTTTCGCGCCGGCGCTCCTTGTAGCGCGAAATGCCCGCCGCCTCCTCGATGAAACCGCGCAGCTCCTCGGGCTTGGCCTCGATGATGCGCGTCACCATGCCTTGCTCGATGATCGAGTACGCGCGCGGGCCGAGACCGGTGCCGAGAAAAATATCGGTGATGTCCTTGCGCCGGCAGCGTGTCTTGTTGAGAAAGTAGTCCGATTGGCCGTCGCGCCCGGCTTCGCGGCGGATGGCGATCTCGGCATAGTTCGCATACTCGCCGCCGACCCGCCCGGCGGTATTGTCGAACACCAGCTCGACGAACGCCTTGCCAACGGGCTTGCGCGAGTTCGAACCGTTGAAAATGACGTCCGCCATGGAATCGCCGCGCAAATGCTTGGCCGACATCTCGCCCATCACCCAGCGCACGGCGTCGATAATGTTCGATTTGCCGCAACCGTTGGGGCCTACGATGCCAATCAGATTGGCGTTGACGGGAATATGGGTGGGATCGACGAAGGACTTGAAGCCGGCGAGCCGGATTGATTTTAGCCGCATCGGGTTTGGGCGCCTCGCGTGCCTCTATAAATGGTTTACAATTTTATCGAAGGATACCTAACTTTCCTACGCATTTTGGGATGCCGACCGCACCTTCCAAGGCCCTCGAGACGTTTCCGAACCCGGAGCCGGACCGCGATTATATCATCGAGATCGAGGCGCCCGAGTTCACTTGTCTGTGCCCAAAGACCGGCCAGCCGGATTTTGCGACGCTGCAATTGGAGTACATCCCCGACCGGCTGTGCGTGGAGCTGAAGTCGCTCAAGCTCTACATCTGGTCCTTCCGTAGCGAGGGCCACTTCCACGAGAAGGTCACGAACACCATTTTGAACGACCTGGTCGCGGCGATTCAGCCCCGCTACCTGCGCCTGCGGGCGCTGTTCAACGTGCGCGGCGGGATCTCTACCAAGGTCACGGCGGAACACCGCAAATCCGGGTGGCAGCCGCTTTTTCCGCCGCTTCCCGATCTGCCGCGTCAGCAGCAGAGCGTCGTTACCGCCGCCACCGTCTCCGAAGCGGCCGCGACTCCGGTTCCGGCGCCGGCGGCACCGCCACCGGCCACTGCCCCAGCCGCCCTCGCGCCATCTACGCCGGCGCCGGCTCCGTCCGTTCCGGCGCAACCGGCGCCGGCTCAGCCGGCGCCGTCACGCGCGGACGCCATTACGGAAGGCATTATTCCCCAGGGCACGCGTTCAGACCGTTTTCGCATGCTGGCGCGCAAGCGCGCCGCGGCCGCACTGCCGGCTGAAGCCGCGCCAGCCCCGCCGCCGGCGCGCGATATCTATATCGGGCTCGATATCGGCACCGGGGGCTGCCGCGCCATCGCTATTAATGGAGCAGAAAAGATCGTCGCTCAGGCGGAGTCGCCCCTGCCGCCGCCGCTGCGCTTCGAGGGCCAGGTCACCCAGGATCCGAATGATTGGTGGAAGGCGGTTACGGCGAGCCTCAAGCAGGTGCTCGGCGAGATCGATCCCCAGCGGGTGCATCGTCTCGCGGTGGCCGGAACTTCGGGAACACTGCTTCTCTGCGACAAGAAGGGTAATCCCGTCACGCCCGGCCTCATGTATAACGACCGCCGCGCCGAAGCCGAGGCGGAACGCATCGCCTCCGTGGGGGACGAGCAGTCCGCCGCCCATGACGTTTCCGGCAGTCTCGCCAAGCTCTTATGGTTACAGGACAAGAAAAGCCAGGCGCGCGCGACGTTCGCGCTGCACCAAGCCGACTGGGTCAGCAATCGCTTGACCGGCGTTTACGGCCACAGCGATTACCACAATAGCCTCAAGCTCGGGTACGACCCGGCCGGCGAGCGCTGGCCGCAGTGGTTCAAGGCGCTCGGCGTACCGCCGGCGCTGCTGCCCAAGGTTCATACGCCGGGAGCTGTCATCGGCACCGTCAGCGCCGAACTGGCCCAGGAGCTCGGGTTGCCCACGCAAACGGAAGTCGTCGCGGGGACCACCGATGGCGTCGCCGCCTTCCTCGCCGCCGGCGCCTCCAAGCCGGGACATGGCGTCACCGTGCTCGGAAGCACGCTGGTCCTCAAACTTTTATCCGAGCAGCGCGTCATTTCGCGGGCGCATGGTGTGTACAGCCATCGGCTCGGCCGCTATTGGCTGGCGGGCGGGGCTTCCCATACCGGCGGCGCCGTGCTGCTGCAATACTTCACCGTCGACCAGCTGAATGAAATGACACCGCTGCTCGATCCCGAAACACCCACCGAGCTCAATTACTACCCGCTCCCCGACATCGGCGAGCGCTTCCCGGTGAACGATCCGCGCATGCCGCCGAAGCTGGAGCCGCTGCCGAGCGACAGCTTGATGTTTCTGCAAGGCATCCTCGAAGGCATCGCCCGCATCGAGGCGCAGGGCTACGCCGCCCTCATGGAGCTCGGCGCACCTAAGGTCACCGCGGTCTGGACCACCGGCATGGGAAGCCAAAACCCGGCGTGGACGCGCATTCGCGAAATCGCGCTCGGCATGCGGCTACAACCGGCGCGGTCGCATCAACCGGCGTTCGGAGCGGCGTTGTTGGCGGCGGGCGTATTGCAGAAGCAGTTCGCCTGATGCGAAGCGTGGGTCAACCACCCGCAAGTTACATCGACGAGTGCGCCGAGAGGCGCTCGACTAACTACCCTCGTACGCCGCCCCTTCGCTGAAACCACATTCGCGCTCGTACCCGCTCGGAACAGCCGGCCCCCTACAAAAGCGCTCGAGGGTCGCGCGCGCTTCGGGCGTCGTCCATCGCGCCGTGATTTCCACGGCGGGCTCGCCATTCACGCGCAACAGCTCGCGCGGCTGCACCTCTTGCACCGCGATGCCGACGTCGCGCAAGTAAACCGCGGGTTGATTCTTCCGCTCGCCGCGCAATAGCAGGCGCGTGTATTCATCGCCGGCGGCGCCGGCGGGCAATTGCAGGCGCAGGCGATACAGCGTTTCTCCGTGCACGATTTCACCGACGACCAATCCATCGCGCGCGATCGCGAGAGCCCGGCCGATCTCGGCGACGCTGATGCCGAGCTCGTACATATGGCTCTCGTCGAGCTCTAAACGCCAGGTAGTCACAGGCGCGGCGGAAAAGAAAACGGCATCGACACCGGCCGACTCCCGCAATGGCGGCAACAGGCTTTCACCGACGGCGGTCAACTGCGGTGCGTCCGTGCCCTGCACGCGGACCGCAAACCTTCCATCGCCTTTCGAAGCGTTCGCGGTCAGCGCACGCACTTGCACGGAAGCGGCCGCGAGGATCGCCGCGGCGAGCATGACGACGGCGAGGGGTTCCGCCCGCGCGCGCCAAGTCATCGGCAACAACCGAACCAGCGCCCGCTTGGCCTGCTTATCGCGATGCATCCACGGCGTCAGCAGCCACGCGACGAAGATACCGGCGGCAAGAGTTATGGCGAAGGCCGCGGAGATCTGCGCATCCTCGCCGAGCCATTGGCCGCCGACGCCGATAACCGCGGCGGCACCGGCGGCAAACAACGCCAACCCCGGGAACCACGGCGTGGTCACCATCAGGACGAACGGAACGCCCGCCAGCATCCAAGCGGAGGCCGTCATTGCGTTGAGAGAAAAGCCGAACATCCAGAGCAACGCGCCCGACACCGGTAACCAGACGCCGAAGGCGCATGCGAGCAGTCCGCCGCGGCGCGATCCGAAAAGCAACACCGTAACGAGAAGCGCGATCGCGAGATAAACACCGACACGCCGCGCGATATCTTTTGATGCTTGCTTCGCCGCGCGCGCTTCGTCGTGCCGCACGTGCACGACCATGTCCGGCGGAATAAGCTCGTTCGCGCGCAACCAGGCGAGGTGCGCCTGGGCGCGTTCGGCGACACGGGCGGTATCCGCGACGGTGCGTGGATAAACCGAGAGCATCAGCGCCGGCGCGCCGCGATAGCGCGGCGCTTCGCCGATGTCGCCTTCGACCGTCGATACGCGCGCGACTTCGGCGAGCGCGATCGGCTCGCCGTTGGGCAGGCGCACGGCGCGCGCGGCGATCGCTTCCGCGCTGCCGGCCGCTACGATCGCGCGGCGCGCGCGCTTGCGTGCGGGCGCCTGGTCCTGGCGCCGCAGCGCCTGGATCAAATCATCGAACGCGAGCCCAAGCGTCACGAGACGGCGCACATCGGGTTGAATCAGTATTTCGGGCTCGGGCGCTCCTTCTATCGCGACCGACGCGACCGCCGGTGCTTCCCGCAGCGGCCCCGCAAGCATGCGCTCGGCCCACTGCACGACATTCGGTGACAGATTTTCCGCCGTGACGGCGTACACGACGGCCGGGGGGATCGGCGGAGCGCGCGGCTCCACGCTCGGCGCCGACATGCCGTCCGGCAAGCGCGGCATCGTGCGCCGTACCTGGTCGCGCGCACTTTCAATCGCGCTGTCGCGCGCCGCCGTGGAGGCGAAACGCAACATAAGATCGACGCGGCCCTCGCGCGTATCCGATACCGTACGCTCCACGGCGCGCAGCGCGCTCAACGCCTCAAGGAGCGGCTGGGTAACCGTCGATTCGATCGTAACCGCATCGATTCCGGGCAGCTCGGCACGCACCTGTAACGCCGCCGCCGGCGCCGTCGGCGCAGCGCGTCCGACCGGTAACCGGACGGCAAAAATGGTGGCGGACGCGCCGAGGAGAACCAGAATGAGAAACGCGACACCCGGATAACGATCGGGCCACGCGGCGAACCTGATGATGCTCGGCGTCGCGGGACCGGTCACGACCGCTCGGTGGTTAAGAGGGGTTCGAGCTCGACAAGCGCCCGACGGTACACGTCGCGCTTGAACGGAATAATGTGATCGAGCGCGCTCCAGTAATCGATCCAGCGCCACGCGTCGAACTCGGGCTTGTTGGCGCGTTCGAGGCAGACGTCGTCGTCGCAGCCGACCAGGCGCAACAGGAACCACATTTGTTTCTGACCGCGGAAGTTGCGCTGGGGATTGCGGCGCAGGTACTCCTCGGGGATGTCATAATGCAGCCAGTCGCGCGTACGTCCGAGAACAGCGACGTGGCTCTGCGCGAGCCCGACTTCCTCATATAGCTCGCGGTACAGGGCTTGCTCGGGGGTTTCGTGGGATTTGATGCCGCCTTGGGGAAACTGCCAACCGTCGCGCCCGGCGCGGCGCGCCCATAGCACCCGGTTCTCCGAGTTACAGACTATGATGCCAACGTTGGGCCGGTAACCTTGTTCGTCTATCATTGCTGACTCCGTCGGCCTAACCCAAGCATGATACCTATAATAGTCTCGTTTTTTCCAGGAATCGGTTGGTTTGCGCGCGGCAATTCTGCATGGCGCTAGCGATCTTCGATCTCGATTACACCCTGCTCGCCGGCGACAGCGACCACGCCTGGGGCGAATTCATGATAGAGCGCGGGCTGGTGGACGGGCCGGCCTACCGCAGCGCCAATGATCGCTACTTCGCTCAATACCAAGCGGGGACGCTCGACATCCAGGAGTTCCTCGCCTTCGCGCTGGCCCCGCTCGCCAAACAGGACCGCACCACGCTCGAGCGGCTGCACGCGGAATTCATGCAACAGAGCATTCTGCCGATGATCGCGCCCGGCACGCCCGCGCTCCTTAATAAACACCGGGAGCAAGGGGATACGCTCGTCATCATTACGGCGACGAATCGCTTCGTGACGGGACCGATCGCCCGGGCGCTCGGCGTCGAGCATCTGCTCGCCACCGATCCCGAAGAACGGAACGGACGCTATACCGGCCGCGCGAGCGGCACGCCCTGCTACCGCGAGGGCAAGGTCGTGCGCTTGAAAGAATGGCTGGTTGCGCACGGGAAGGACATGCGCGGCAGCTTTTGCTACAGCGATTCGCACAACGACCTGCCGTTGCTGCAACAGGCGGATCATCCGGTGGCCGTCGATCCCGATCCGATTCTCGCCCGCGAGGCGCTGGCGCGCGGCTGGCCCGTTATCAGCCTTCGTGACCACCCCTAATCTTTTTCCAACCCAGCGATTGTGCGCGCGGGCGCACGGATGCAATTGCTGCTCCAAACTACCCGCTCGCGCTTCTAACTAACACAGCTCGCGACGAATTCACCGGTCGCGAGCGGCGCCGCGCGTCGCTATTGCGAACGCTCGCCGAGCGTGTCGTGTCCGGACAAGTCGCGTTGACTTCGTGCAGAACGAACAACTCGCATGTGGCGGCCGCACGCGCTGCTGCTTAAGCACGGCACGACTCGCGCGGGGCTTCTGACGGCCGGCGCTCGATCGATGTCACAGCGGCGAGGCGTCTCTATTTTTCCGCGATAACCGGCTGCAAGAATTCTGGCGTGTGGGGCGACACCTCGTTATACTCCCGCCCGGTGCACACGTGGCCCTTCACAAATAAGTAGATGGCTGCCTATCCGCCCCGTGTTCGTATGCGTTTGCCCGCGTTCCTCAATGGCGCGGTCGGTCGTTTCCGGTTGCCGGGAACACTGCGCACCCGGCTGACCGCCGCGTTCTCCGGTCTCATCCTGCTTGCCGCGAGCGTCGTGACCGTCGCGCTCGCGAACCGCAGCGTCGCCGTCCAACTCGAGGCGCAGCAACGCGTGGGCGAGAGCCTGCTCCACATGCTGGTCCCGGCGCTGCAAGTGACCACCCGCAAAGAGCAGACGCTCGGTCTCGACGGTTTCGTCAGCCGGGCGGCGGAAGACGTCGCGGTTGCCGAGCTACGCATCAGCGACGCGTCGGGCTATCGGCTCTATGAGCACATGCGCAACGATGAGCCCGCGGCCTGGTACACGCAACTCTTCGCACGCGACGCCGCGCATCCGCGCCGGCTGCGGGCCGATACCGCGAACGAAACCGGTCCCCTGCGCATCGAAGTTACTCTCGCCAATGCGCCGCTCAACGCCACGGTGCGCCATGTGATTGCCCAAAGCGTCGCCATCACGTTAGGCCTGCTGCTCCTCACATTCATTCTCGCCTATGCCCTGCTCTCGCGCTTCACGGCGCCCTTGAAGCCGCTCACCGAGTGGGCGCGCGAGTTCTCCCGCGGTAATTGGAAGCCGGGCGTCGAGCTCATACCGTCCAACAGCAGCGAGATTCAGGAGCTCAATCAGGCGTTCACGGACGGTTCCGCGGCGATGCGCCACTACATCAGCAGCCTTTCGGAGGCGCGCGAGTTGCTCGAGCACAGCGAGAACCAGCTGCGCAAGCTGATCGACAGCATGCACGAAATTCTTTTCGAGCTCGACACCGAGGGACGCGTGGTATTTCTCAATCCCGCGTGGGAGCGCCTGACGGGGTTCAAGATCGAAGACACGCTCGGCAAGGCATTCGGCGATTACTTAATGGACGAGGAAATTCTGCGCGACTTCGCGGCGACTCAGCTCGGCGAGCTGCACGAGAAGAACCGCGAAATCTCCCTGCGCACCGCGGCCGGCAAGCGGCTGTGGGTGAGCCTCGACGCGGACGCGCAGCGCGACGCCGGCGGGAATTTCAGCGGCGTGATCGGAACGCTCGGCGATATCACCAAGAGCGTGGAGCTCAACCGGCTGCTCAGCCGCTATCAGGACGAGCTCTATCATATGTCGGTTACCGATCCGCTGACCGGGCTGTACAACCGGCGGCATTTCGACACCCAGCTCGAGGTGATTCTGTCCGATCATCTGGCGAAGTCGCGCTCGGTATGCCTGCTGCTCATCGACCTCGACGGCTTTAAGTTCATCAACGACACGTACGGCCATCCGTTCGGCGACGAAGTGCTGCGCACCACGGCGCAACTGCTGAAGCAGCAGGTGCGGCGCAACGACTACATCGCGCGCCTCGCGGGCGACGAGTTCGCGATGGTGCTCAAGAACACCAATCTCGAAAACGCCACCAAGATCGCCCAGAAGCTGCATCACCAGATCAGCCATACGCGCGTGCCGCTGCCGGTCGGCAGCATGCAGCTGCAGTCCTCGATCGGCGTCGCCGAGGCGCCGACTCACGGGCGCAAGGCCCAGGAGCTGGTGAGCGCCGCCGATGTCGCGCTCTATCACAGCAAACGCCGCGGGCGTAACCGCATCGAAGCGCTCTCGCCGGATGTGAGCCAGGCGATGATGTCGATCTTCAGCCAGGGCTTCCAGTTGCGCAATGCGCTCGAGGAAGGCAACATCCATCCGGCGTTTCAGCCGATCTGCGACATGAAAAGCGGCGAGCCGATGGCATACGAAGTATTGGCGCGGATGTCGATCGACGGTACGCTCATCCAGGCGAAGGATTTCATCGCGGTCGCCGAGGAACTCGGGCTTACGCGCGATGTCGACTTGCATATTATCCGCACGGCGCTCTCCGTCACCCCGACGAACCAGGCGCTGTTCCTCAACGTCGACCTGACTTCCTTCAACGACCGCGGTTTTGTGAAAGAACTGGGTGCACTCCTCAAACCCGCCTGCGAGGCGGGTCGCTCCATAACGATCGAAATTACCGAGCGGGAAGCGATCCCATTGAGTGACACATTGCGCCAGGATATTCAGGAATTACGTGCGCTCGGCTGTAAGCTCGCGCTCGATGACTTCGGCAGCGGCTACTCCACCTACAATTTCCTCAACCAGTTCCGCCCGGACTACCTGAAAATCGAAGGCTCCTTCGTCCGCGGCATGACCGAGAACGAGGCGGATCGCAAGATCGTCATGCACATTCACGAGCTGGCAATGGCCTTCGGCATGCAAACCATCGCGGAAAGCGTGGAGGACAAGGCCACGGAGAAGGCGTTGCGCCAGATCGGCATCGGCAACGCCCAGGGATTGCTCTACGGCGCCCCCCGGTTGTCCGCCTCGGTAGCGCTATCCTCCTGAAGTCATTGCTTTTCACGCGCAGTTTGCCAACAATACGCGCCCGTTGGGCCCGCATGTGTCCCAACAAGGTTGCTCTTGTCTCTCACGTCATTACTTTAATAAAAGGAAAACACTCGTCATGAAAAAGTATGCACTTTTGATTGCGGCGCTTGCCACGGTTGCCGCTATCGGCGCCTGCCAGAAGAAAGAACAGGCGCCGCCTGCTCCGGCTACCGCGGCACCGGCTGCTCCGACAGCGCCCGCGGGTGACACGGCCAAACCGGCCGAAACCGCACCCGCCACGCCTGCCGCTCCTGCAACGCCGGACAAGAAGTAATTCGTTAGTTTCGGAAAAAAGCCAGTCCGCGTAGGCGGACTGGCTTTTTATTTTTGCCACTCGAGGTTTCCCCGCACCCGTGTTCCATTTTTTACGCCGCGCTCAACGACGAAAAATTATTGACACTTCCGGTACGCCGCTCCTATAGTGACCAAAGCTTCAGGTGTCGCGCATCCATCGCGTCGTTAGCGGCGGATGCGGGATGAAACGGGAAGCTGGTGCGCCTGCATAAGGCAAGGCCAGCGCTGCCCCCGCAACGGTAAGCGAGTCTTTTGTGTACGTTTGAAAAAGTCCTCCCCGGACTTTTTCGGGCGGATCAGAGCCACTGCGTGGTACACGTGGGAAGGCGATCCGCTTAAAGGCGACACTCGCGAGCCCGGAGACCGGCCTGTTGCTCCCAGATGGTGTTGCGGCGGGCGACACAGGCGGCGACTGTTCCTCTTCTCCGCTGTTCTCTCTCCGCACACCGAAACCCAATCCTGCGCGGGTGCGCGCAGTTAGCGGAGAAGAACAATGAAATTTCGTATCGCCGTTACCGGCATGGCGCTTGTCGCCCACGCCGGCGCCGTCATCGCCCGATCCGATACACCGCCCCTCGGCTCGAACAACGTCGTCGTTACCGCGACGCGTACCGCCCGCACCGCCGACCAATCGCTTGCCGCGGTCGACGTCATTACGCGCGAGGACATCGAGCGCCGCCAGCCGCAAGACTTGGTTGATCTGCTGCGCACGCAAGCGGGCATCGATCTCACGCGCGCGGGCGGACCGAGCGGTAACGTCAGCCTGTTCATGCGCGGCACCAACTCGAACCATGTGCTGGTGCTGGTCGACGGCGTTCGCGTCGCTTCCGCAACCACGGGAGCGTTCGAATGGCGCAGCCTGCCGATCGCGCAAATCGAGCGCGTGGAAATCGTGCGCGGGCCGCGCGCGAGCCTGTACGGATCGGATGCGATCGGCGGGGTCATACAAATATTCACCCGCCGGCCCGAAGGCGCCGAAGCGGCGCTAACGGCGGGCAGCCATCGGACCGGAGAGATTCAAGCGGCTTGGGGCAACACGGGATCGACTCGCATGTTCGTAACCGGCAACCAGCGCGCGACGCAAGGCTTCTCCGCGCAAAATGAACGCGGCTTCGCGTTCGATCCGGACAACGATGCCATGCGCCAGCAAAGCGTTTCCGCCGGAGTGGAATCCGCGCTGGGGCGTGAGGCACGCTTGGAAGTTCGCGGCTGGCAGAGTCGCGGCCACGCCGACTTCGACATCGGTCGCAGCCACCTGGTCAACGGCGGCGTGAACGCGCGGCTGACGCAGACCGTATCGCCCTCGTGGTCGCACACTCTTAGCGTCGGAGCGGCCGATGACGAGCTCGACTCGGTTTCTGTTGGCGCATCCCGCTTTCAAACCAGGCGCCGGATGGCCGACTGGCAAAATGATATTGTGCTCGGCGCCGGCCTGCTGACGGCGGGTCTGAGTTATGTCGGCGATGCCGGGCAGAATATCAACGTCACGAGCGGCGCCACGATTTACGACCGCAATCAATCCGATCGCGCCGCCTTTGCGCTCTGGCAGGCCGAGCTCGGTGCGCAGGACTTGCAGATCGCCGGCCGGCACGATGACTACAGCAGCTTCGGCGGACACAACACCGGGAACCTCGCGCTCGGCCGCACGTTCACCCCGGACACACGCGGCTGGATTTCCTACGGCACGGCCTTCCGCGCTCCGTCGCTGAACGATCTCTACAGCCCCGGCTCGGGCGGCCTGTTCGCCGGCAATCCCGGGCTCCATCCGGAACGTTCACGCACCGCCGAAATCGGTCTGCGTCAGCGCTTTTCGCCCGACCAACACATGATGCTTGCCTTGTTCAGCACGCGCATCGACGACCTCATCGCGTTCGAAGGAGCTGGCTTTCAGGCGATCAATGTCGACAAGTCGAGCGTGCGCGGCGCGGAAATCGAGCACGCGGTGGTCCTCGGACAATGGCAGGTCACGAATGCGTTGACGCTACAGCGCGCCCGCAATGAAACCACCGACAAGCCTCTGGTGCTGCGCCCGGACAAGAAACTGTCCACCTTTATCGAGCGCAATCTCGGCGCCGGTTCTGTCGGCGCCGAGATAATCCTCTCATCCGATCGGCGCGACGTCGGCGGCGCCGAGCTTCCCGGTTACGGCCTGGTGAATCTCGCGGCGCGCCACTCGCTCAACCGCATGCTTACTTTGGAGGGTCGATTGGAGAATCTGTTCGATAAGAAATATCAGCTGATCGACGGCTTCAATACACCGGACCGTTCGATCTACCTGACGTTGCGTTACCGTCTGTAGAAGATGCAAACACGGCGCGCCCGTTTTTCCGCATTCCTGTTGATATCGGCGCTGGCGCACGCGCTCGTGCTGGCATCGGCACACAATAGCAAGCGGGAAGACGTGGGCGCGTCGCTGTCATTCGCTACTACGCTCAACGTCGCGCTCATCGACGAGCGCCCTTCGCGCGCCGCCTCCGCTGCCTTCGATGGCCGGCGGAAGAAGACGGTCCGAAACAACGCCCCGCCGCAAACAGCCGTCCCGGCCGAGCGCGAAGCGGCTTCCGCCGTTCCATCGGCGGTCGTGGCAGAACCGGCGGAACGGGCGAGCGCCGATGGCGCGGAGAGCGGGCCGACCGATGTAAGTGCGGCGACCCGCAATTGGCTGCGCGCGCGGATCACCGACGAGCTCGGCCGCTACTTCACCTATCCATGGATCGCGCGCCAGCGCGGCTTGTCCGGGACCGTGGTGCTCGCGTACCGGGTGGAAGCGAGCGGCGAGCTGCGCGACATCGCCGTAGCGCGGAGCTCCGGGTATGCGTTGCTCGACCGCGCCGCGCTTGTGGATCTCCAGCGCGTCCCGCCGTTGCGGGACGCGGTCCCGCGGCTGCGGGGCGAACCGGTCGGGGACACCTTAGCGGTAATTTATCGGCTGCGCGATAATTAACCCATGGGTCACCGGCTTTCGAAAATCTACACGCGCACCGGCGACGACGGTACCACCGGCCTCGGCAGCGGCGCGCGCGTGCCGAAAGATCATTCGCGCGTGGAGGCCTACGGCACCGTCGACGAATTGAACAGCGTGCTCGGTGTCGTCCTCGCCTTGCCGCTGCCGGAGGACCTGCGTAACGCGCTCGCCCCCATCCAGCACGAACTGTTCGATCTGGGCGGAGAGCTTTGTATTCCGGGTCGACGCGTGGTGGAGGAATACTACGTCGTACGCCTGGAGCAAGTGCTCGATGCGTTCAATGCGAAACTGCCGCCGCTGAAGGAATTCGTGCTGCCGGGAGGCAGCCAGGCCGCCGCGCTGATGCATCTCGCCCGCACCGTCTGCCGTCGCGCCGAACGGCGCGTCATCAGTCTCGCGCGCGCCGAGTCGATAAATCCTGTTTCGCTAAAATACCTCAACCGGCTCTCCGACCTGCTCTTCGTCGCCGCGCGCTACATCAACGCGCAGGCGCGGATGGAGGAGATCTTATGGCGGCCTTCGGAGAACTCGGGCGCTTAGGGTCGAGTCTCGGCCTTGCGGCGTGCATCGTCGAGCGCGGCGCAGACTTTTTCCGCGCCATCCAGCACGCGCGGCGTATGGCGATGCAGTATTTCGGCGGGAATGTAATAAAGCGCGTCGCGCTTGACGGCTGTCATGGCCGCGTGCCGGCGCCAGCGTGACCGCCATTCGCTCCAGCTTTCCTCCGTTCCTCCGGCGACAATCACGTCCGGATCGGCCTCGAGCACGGCTTCCTCGCTCACCACGGGAGCGACAACCGGCAAAGCCGCAAAAATATTCTCGCCGCCGCATAGGCGCAAAATCTCGCTGATGAGGTGCCGTCCGTTGACGGTGATCGGCGACGGATCGAGTACTTGATAGAAAACGCGCAAGGACCGCCGCTTTGCATACCGTGCCTTAAGCGCGTGATAGCGGGACGTAAAACGTTCGGCCGCTTGGTGCGCGACCGGCTCGGTACCGGCGAGTTTGCCGAGATGCTCCAAGTCGCGCGCGATGTCCTCCAAGCGCCGAGGTTCCGTCAAGTAAATGGGAAATCCGAAACCCCGAAGACGCTCGATCGTTCGGCGCGGGTTGCCGCTGCTCCAACCGACGATCAAGTCGGGATGAAGCGCGACAATGCGCTCGAGGTCCAAGCCCCCGCTGCCGCCGATGCGAGGGATAGCGCGCGCCTCCGGCGGGTAGTCGCTGTAATCCACCGTCGCGACCACCCGCGCGCCCGCACCGGCCGCAAACAGCAGCTCCACGACATGCGGCGCAAGACTCACGATGCGGCGGGCCGGCGCAGGCAGCGCGACTTCGGTTCCGACGTCGTCGGTGACGCGTACCTGAGCATGAGCGGACACCGCGGCGGACAGCATGCCGATTCCGACGGCGCACCGGCACCATCGGAATAGATTGGGGAGAAATTCACTCAGGATGAAACGCCGCCAATAACGCGCACGGGTGATCTCAGCCGGCGAACAGACCGACAAGATGCGCGCCCGTCATGAGCAAGCCGATAACAAGCCAGAACAATAGCACCCGCCATACCAGCGCCACGACGCCGCGAATATGGCTCGAGTCGGGGATGATACTGAGATTGGCGGCCGGTTCATCGTACTCGCTCACCTCCCCCATGGCCTCGCAGTTCTGCATATGCATCGCGCCGAGACCCGAGGCAAGCAAAGGGCCGCTGTTGATGTCGGACCAAACGCCCATGCGCCGGCGCCAGCAATGCAGCGCGTCCTCGAAGCTCCCCATAATGGCGTAGGACAGCGCGGTGATGCGCGCCGGGATCCATTGGAGCAGATCATCGAGCCGCGCCGCCGCCCAACCGAATTCCACGAAACGCTCGTAACGGTGCCCCCAAAGCTTATCCAATATACTCGCGAGGCGCTGAAGCACCGCGCCGGCCGGACCGAGCAGGATAAACCAGAAAAGCGGCGAAATAATCAGCGCGCTTCCCTGCTTCAGCACGGCCTCGACCGTCGCGTGCGCGATCCCGGCTTCGCTCAACGTCGCCGCGCTCTTCCCGGCCAGTTCTTTGAGCTGCGCGTCGGCCTCGCGCACGTCGCCCGCGTCGAGCGTATCGGCGATTGCGCGCGCGCCATTACAGAGCCGGTAAATATCAAGACAGATGTACAACATCAAAATATCGAAGACAAAGCCCAGGACCGGGCTTATTTCGACAAGAACGTAACGCGCCAGTACCACAGCCAATGCGATCGGCACGATCGCTAGCAGCACGGCCGCCACTCCGTGAATGCGACTGCCGCCGTTGAAGCGCTGTTCGATCGATTCCGCCCAGTCCCGATACCAGGCGAACGGCTTGAACCCGTGACGGTCCGGCACATAGCGATCGAGCGCTACGGCTAGCAATATAGCGATCAGTAGATGGCTCATGATTAAGCGTTCTGATTGTTCAGGTAAACGCGGGCGCGCCCAATTTACCGGCGTGGCGCGCGGGCGGCAAGCGGCGTGTTCAGCGATGCGCGATAGCGTGTCCAATCGAACTGCGGTCCCGGATCGGTCTTGCGCCCGGGCGAAATGTCGCTGTGCCCATAGATCCGCGACGGCGTGATCACGGGGTAAGCCCGCAGGAGGCAATGCGTCAGCTCGGCGAGCATCCGATATTGTGCGTCCTCGAAGGGGATGTCATCACAGCCCTCGAGCTCGATGCCGATGGAAAAATCGTTGACGCGCGCGCGGCCCTCGCATTGCGACTGCCCCGCATGCCAGGCGCGCAGGTGCAACGGAACGAATTGCGTGAGGTCGCCGTTCCGGCGCAGCAACAAGTGGGCGGAGACGCGCAAGTCCTTAATTTGTTCATAATAAGAATGCTCGGCGGGATCGAGGGCATTACAAAATAGCCGCTCTATGCCAGGCCCGCCGAACTCGCCGGGCGGCAAACTGATCGCGTGAATGATGAGGACTTCGGGGACGGCGCCGGTCGGTCGCGCATCGCAGTTCGGTGAAGGCACGAAGCGGGCGCCCGTGACCAATCCCGAAAGGACGTCTATTTCTATAGCCACTATCCGGCTCCTCCCTCCCGGGAGGTTAGCACAGTGGCAGCGCTATCCGTACAAATGGATCAATGACTGAACAGGCCGTGCCGCGCTTCTTTAAGCAGGCGCAGAAACTCGTCGCCAGCGACACGGATCAACTCCTCATGATCGCCGGCTTCAAAATACACCTCCGGTTGGCCGACCAGGTGGTCGTCCACCACGGTCGGCAGACCGTACGCCGGCCCAAGAGGAGGGATAGCTCCACGCTCGCAATCCTTGAACATCGGTTGCAAACGGTCCTCTCGCGCTAACGCGAGCGACCGGCGAAGCTTACGTGAGAGCGCGCCTACGCTGACGTAGCGACTGGCCGGTATAACGGCCATGACGTAGCCGCCTTCATCCCGCAATACAACCGCTTTCGCCACCCGATCCGGTGGGACACATACGCTACGCGCCGTTTCACGGGCAGACGCCGTGCGTGGGTGGGCGATGACCTCGTAGGGAACCGCTTCCTTATGCAAACAGTCAACCACCGTATTTGCGATACTCATGGTGCGCCCTCCTACCAGCGGCATAGTCTGCACAACAGGCTTAACCGCGCTTGAAGATCGTTAGCCCAGGTTCGGCTTATCGGTAACTCGGCGAAACTCCAGATGCCGGCAGTTCGGACACGACGGCAAGTGCGCAGACGTTTCGAGTCGCATCACCTGGCCGCAACGCAAGCACTCGAAGGTGCCACTACCTACCATCTCGCCGGTCCGATAATGCGGCCGTTCCAAACGGCGACCCGTGTCGTTGAGCCAGTCGCCTACAGCAACTGCGGCGTGCGCGAGAAACGCGTTGCCACGGTCACGCCACACGCCAAACACGTTGGCACTCTTGTCCGATAATGCTTCCCAGCGCGGTCCCATCGAAGTCGCGGTACCCGCAATATCCTTCTTCAGTGACTCCGACACTTTATTAACTGTTTCGATAGCGAATCGGCCAATTCTCTTCAGATGTACAGCACCCTGCTCAACGGCATCCTGAATTGCTCTTGCATCAATCGATTCACGAATTGCTGCCAAACCCCGTTGCACTTCAGCTCGCAGCTGTTCGTAAGCCGCCTGCTCTTCCTTCTGCTGTGCGGGTGTAGGCAGAAGTCGATTGATTTCGGCCTTCCGCAGCCAACCAGCCGTCCATCGGGTCCCCGCCCTTAAATCCGCGCGCCAGCGCCCGAAAGTAGGCGGCTTCGGCAATCATCTTTTGCCGCTCCCCAGGCGATATGGACACTGCCCGCTGTTCCAGGCTGACCACCGTCGACGATCTATCTTTCGCCCCCCTCTCTCTTGCCATGAATGATTTATCAATCTTCGACAACGAATGAAATCTTGGCGCGCAACCGGTACTCGGTAACCCGGTCGTTCTGTACCTTCACCTGGAAGTCATCAACGTACATCGACTTAATGTTGCGTACCGTACGCGCCGCTTCCTGCAAAGCTGTATTCGCTGCATCTTCCCATCCTTTGCTGGATTGCGCGAGAACCTCGATCACCTTAACGATTGCCATTTGATCCCTCCTTGAATCGTCAACAGCGTTCGAAAAAAGACTATCGCGCCGCACCACCGAATAAAAGCCGGATAATTCCGCCTAAGACGCATATTTTTCTTGTTTATGTCGTTAGCCGGCAAACGCGCGGTCTCGAATTAAAGCGGTTTCCTGAGTAAAGCCGAGGGTATACAGAACGTCTTGCCGCGCGCTTACTACTGTGAGTAGTCCAGGACTGAGCGAGAAGCGGCCCTACCCAGAAATTTCGTGGGCGTGACGAGCTACATGAAGCTAAAGAGTCGGGAGACTGGTGCCGGTGGCCGGAATCGAACCGACGACCTACTGATTACGAATCAGTTGCTCTACCAACTGAGCTACACCGGCCTGGAAAACGAAGGCAACTAGGATATCACCGAGCGTGCCTATCTTCGATAACGTCGTGATTACTTTTTTCTATTGCGTCGTACCCGAATAACTATATCTACGCCTTGTAATTCGACATCGTCCGGCAAGGCGGGAAGATTTGTTACGCTTACTTCTTTCGCATCGATATCGGTCAACTCTCCCGAGATCTCGTCGTAGATGTGATGGTGCGGTGACGTATTAGGGTCGTAGAACACTCGATCCGGATCAGCGATCACTTCGCGTATTACTCCCTTTTGGGCCAGCAGGCCGAGGGTGTTATATACCGTCGCTTTGGAAACGTTCGGGCTGTCTTTATTAACTGCCCGGAACACGTCTTCAGCGGCCACATGGGTCCTCCCGACAAACAGAAGTCGGGCAATCAAAACCCGCTGATACGTAGGGTTAATCTCGTGCTCTTTGAGCAGGTAAACGATTTCGGATTCAGTGGGTGTTTTCGAAGCAAAGAGCATTTAGAGTAAGTATAAACCGCCGCCCAAGAGATTCCACATACGAGGTCTCGAGTTCGAAACCTATAAGCAATGTCCAGTTCCCACCTAACTGCCGCTTTACGTCAATTGAACTCACAGAATTCCTGCTTAGACTTAAGCCTTAACGCTTAAAACTTGCCCTTTTATAGGGTCGACAAGAGAGGGAGAAATCAGCATTCTCCCTTTTATCGGTTAAAACAAACCGATCATCGGTACCAATGGAAGATACATCGTGCCGTTAAACCGTATATTTATACCGAATATCGGAATGCGTGTTTTTTGCCGAGCCTTCACGCTCTCGGAGCTGATGATCACCCTAGCGATAGCCGGAATATTAACTGCCATTGCGGCTCCAGCGATAGGCAACTTCTTGGCCTCAAGCACCTTGTCTACTACCGCGAACGAGTTTATCGCCGATCTCAATTACGCTCGCGGTGAAGTTCTAAAGCGTAGAACTAATGCGGCAAATTCCGCTATCAATGTAGGGGTTTGCAAATCGAACGACCGAGCAACATGTACGGCGGCTGGTACGTGGACAAACGGTTGGATCGTGTTTGTCGATAACGACAGCTCCGGGAGTTGGAGCGCCGGTGATGAACTGCTAAGAGCACATGAAGCGCTCCCTTCGAACAATTCCATTACCTCGACCGCAGACGTAATCGTTTACAACAATCAGGGCCAGCTTGCCGCTAGTGGCGCGGCGGGTAGCTACACGATTTGTAATAGCCAAATCCACCAGTCGCGCGTCGTGCGGATCCTCACAAGCGGGCGGCCAGGGCTTGAAAGGGGGACGTGTTAATGCGCTTCAGAACGGCTAACGGCAATGTCCGCGCCTTTACGCTCGCGGCCGGATTCACATTAATCGAAACACTCGTGACGCTCGCCGTGCTTTCAATTGGGTTATTGGGGCTCGCGATGCTGCAAGTTCAAGGGATGAAGTTTACTCACGAGTCGTACTTGCGAACTCAAGCCACGATGCTCGCCTATGACATCATCGATCGCATGCGGGCGAATAAGACCGGTGCTGATGCCGGAAATTACGGTAGTCAGGCTACGCCGATAACCGCAGCTCCTTCTACGGCGGAAAACTGCGCGGACACTAGCGGCGGCTGCGCGTCAACCGCTGCGCTCGCTAATTACGATCTGACACGGTGGTATCAGTTACAGGGCGCGACACTTCCGCCGGCCAGCACCCTGTCGAGCATCTCGCGCATCGACGCGACGAGCACATACACCATTACCATATGGTGGAGAGAAAACGGCGCTGACATGAGGCAAATTTGGACGGTAGTCATATGAGTAACCAGAATGTCATCAAGCCCAACGACCAGAAAGGATTGAGTTTGGTCGAGCTCATGGTGGCAATGGTCATTGGTCTTATTATTCTGGCCGCAGTATCGACACTGTTTGCAAACAGCAACAAGAACTACAAGACCACGGATAGTCTCGCACGATTGCAGGAAAATGCTCGCACCGCCGTCCAATTTCTGAGTAATGACATCCGTCGGGCAGGTTATATCGGTTGCATGGGGAGCATCGACAACGTTCAAGTGAACTTGAACGGAGGAAACATTAACGGAATCCTTCTTGCGCCGTTTACCGGAACAGAGGGAGGCGGAACAGCTAGTGATACGTTGACGCTGCAGTATCTCGATCTCACCTCGTCGGTTGCTGTCACCGCTTCAATGCAGAGCGAAGGGGAAAGCTTGACTGTAGCGGCAGGACATCCGTTCAAGCAATATGACATCGTGGCAGTCACCGACTGCGACAAGACAGACGTCTTTCAAATCACCAACAACGCCGCGAGCGGGACGACGATAGCGCACGCTTCCGGCTCTCTCCCTGCACCTTACCAAGGAAACAGCACGGGGAACTTGAGCAAGGCATACAGCACGAATGCATTCATTATGAAATTCAGCCAGCTCAAATATGAAATTAGAAATGGAGCGAGCGGCAGACCCTCTCTTTGGCGCGGCGGCGAAGAACTTGTCGAAGGAATCGAAAACATGCAGGTACTCTACGGCTACCGAACGGACCCGACAATCCGGGCGCCGAACGTGTATGCGACGGTAAACAACGTGCCTAGCTGGAAATCCGTTGTGAGCGTTCGAGTTGGTCTTCTGGCTAATAGCATCGCCGACACAACCACGGGAGAAATTGGCCACGATGTGGACACAAAAACGTATAACGTAAACGGTACGACGATCGACCCGCCCGACGACCGGCGTACTCGGCGAACCTTTCTGACTACGGTCGAGACACGGAACATCCAATGAATATGAACGGAGAATTGGACGACGGCGGATTCTGCACTTACGCGCGGGACCATGGACAACGCGGCGTCGCGCTGGTAATGGCGATGGTGATTCTGTTGGTTCTAACCATCCTCGGTGTCACGATAATGAACGTGAGTGGCTTAGAAGCACGTATGGCGGGCAACACGCAGGAATCCGTACGTGCATTTCAGTTCGCCGAATCCGCTATCGCGCAAACGGTTGTCAATCCATCGCTTTCTTACAACTTGACCGACACGAATCCATGCACGAATGGACCATCCTCCTCGTACGCCACTACTACCGTTTGCTTGATCGGCAAATCGGCGCCGCCTGGCCGCTCGGCCGACCCCAGCCAAATAAACAGCGCCGTAAATCTAGGCAAAGCACATTTTCAGGTGACGAGCCGCGTACAAACCGCGGTCGGCGGGAAAACGGAAGTAGTTCAAGGTTTATCCAAGGACATTCACAGTAGTGCTAATTAGCTAGCGATACAAAAAGATTTAGGGAGGTAAGCATCATGTCAAACTACCGCGCGCTTTCAGCCGGTCTCATACTCGGCCTGATTCTTGGCTTGCCGGTAACTTCTCCTGCCAAGGATACCGATATCTATCTAACGGCCCAGGGCATCACGCGGGATGACGCGCCCAATGTGCTCATCATTCTCGATAATTCGGGCAGCATGGATACGCAGATCTCGGCACCTCAACGCCTTCCCTACGATCCCAGCATCGACTACTCGGCTCAATCCGGTAGCCCGGGGTTCACCTCGGGACGTATTTATTGGTCGACTAGCGGCTCGCCGCCGACTTCTGGTACTAGTCAGTGGATCTCGGCAAGTAACAACAATTGCGAAGCATCGAAAACAAATCTGAATACCGGTGGATCGGGCGTCTATGGAAGCGTAAAGATTATAGCTTTCAAGCCAAGTGGCAGCGGAAAGGGATGGAGATCGATCAGTGCCGGCAACGACTGGGTCATCGACTGCCAAGCTGATAATGGGGCGACTGATCCTAATGGTTACCCAAAGAATTCTTCTCTTACACCTTTCGCCGCCTACACGACCAACTCGAGTCAAGAGGTCAACTGGAACGGCTTTACCGGGTCGTCTTATACGCCGACGCTATATAACGCCAACTACATGAATTATATCCGTAACACGGATAACACAAATACCAACGTGTGGATTCCGGGTCAGACCCGTTGGACGGTAGCCCAATCAGCAGTTAAAGGAATCATCGATGCGAATCCCAGTGTGCGCATGGGTCTTATGGTTTTCAACACCAACGGCAGTTCGGGCCCTAATGGCGGTCGCGTGGTATTCAGGGTCGATACGATGACTGACGCGCGGCGCACGGCAATGAAGCATGTGATCGATAGTCTTGCTCCATCGACGAATACGCCGCTCGCTGAAACCATGTGGGAAGCATACCGTTATCTTGGCGGGCTAGGCATCGATTTCGGCGACGATAACCCCACCCTAACTGTATCGTCTCTTACGCGAAGCGGATCGACGGTTACGGTAACGACGTCGAGCTCGCACGGATTTAGTACCGGGGATTACGTCCTAATCAGCGGCGCGAATCAGGCGGAATACAACGGCGGCTTCGTAGTGACAACGATTAGTAGCACGCAGTTTAGCTACACCGTCAGCGGAACGCCCACGACGCCGGCGACCGGCACGATAAAGACGACATTGTATCGCGATGTATCCGCCGAGAGCGGCGGCAATTATATTTCGCCGTTCCAATACCGCTGCCAGCAGGCGTACGTCATATACGTGACGGACGGCGATCCGACCAACGACACGAGCGCCGATAGCAAGATCGGAGGTCTGCCGGGCATTGGAACGCTGAGCGGTAGCCGCTTGGATGAGCTAGCGGGCTGGATGTACAACAACGACATCTATTCCGGACTTCTCGGTACGCAGCGCGTGGTTACTTATACAGTCGGTTTCGGCGGCAGCATCTCCGCCTCCGGATTACAGCTGTTACAGGATACCGCCACCAAAGGACACGGCAAGTACTACACAGCGGATGACGCCGATCAGTTGACGGCCGCTCTACAGGGTGCCCTTATCGATATCCTGACGGTAACAACGTCCTTCTCCGCGCCCGCATTATCCGTGAACGCTTTCAACACGCTGTTTAACCGCGACGAAGTGTACTTGGCACTGTTCAAACCATCGGGCTCAAAGCGTTGGAACGGTAACGTCAAGAAATACACCCTGTGCAAAGGAACGGAAACAAGTCCCACTTGCACGGTGGGATCGCTGATAGACCGAAACGGCAATGAAGCCGTCGACAGCATTACACATCGAATTATCGATACGGCCAGCAGTTATTGGGGTACGGTGACGGACGGAAATAGCATTGATGCCGGCGGCGCCGGCGCAAAGATGCCAAACCCGACCGATCCGCCAAGCGCGAGCGATCGTCAGGTATACACGTATACCGGCGGCTATGACGCTACCGACGGGCGCACGCCAACGGGTCAAACCGACCTGAGCAACGCCGCCAATCTTGTGGTTGACAGCAACGCCTCGCTAACAGCTGCCATGCTTAATGCTGCTGACGGGACCGAACGCTCGAAAATCATCAAGTATATCCGTGGAACCGACTCGTACGACGACGATGCGGATACAAACGTCACGGAGAACCGGCCGTGGCGGTTCGGCGACCCGATGCATAGTCGCCCGTTAATCGTCAACTACGGCGGCACCAGCGCCGCGCCGATCATGAAGATCTTGGTAGGCACGAACGACGGCGCGCTGCACATGATCAATGAAAGCAATGGTATCGAAGAGTGGGCGTTCTTTCCGAAAGAATTGCTCGGCGTGCAAAAAGACAACGGTGATAACAACGAGGGCGACCATATATATGGTCTTGATGGAACACCGACAGTATTGATACGCGATAGGAGCGGAACCGTAGGTAACGTCGTTGACGTGCCGGATGGAGTAATTGATCCGGCTATCGGCGACTACGTGCACATCTTTATTGGCATGCGGCGCGGCGGAAATAACATTTATGCCTTCGATATAACGCCCACTACGAAGTTAACGGATCCAGCCGCGCTCGGAGGTGTCAAACCAAAACTTCTATGGGTAATTCGTGGCGGCGTTACGCCGGGTTTCACCAACCTTGCCCAAACCTGGTCCAAGCCTTCGGTCACTCAGATCCGATACGGGACTGCGACCGCGGGTAACAGCGCACCTAAAACCGTGCTTGCGTTTGGCGGCGGCTACGACACCCTAAACGACGGCGCAACCCCGGCGCCCTCGGCGTCGGGTAACGCCATTTACCTCGTGGATCCGGACACCGGCGAACGTCTGTGGTGGGCAAGCGGCACCGGTTCGGGCGCCGATCTCGAACTTGCGGGTATGAATTTCAGCATACCATCGGATCTCACCCTCATGGATTCGAACGGCGATGGGAGTACCGATCGAATTTATGTGGGTGATCTCGGAGGCCAGATCTGGCGTATCGACTTGTCGCCAACCCTTAAGAAGAACACAAATGCGGGATCGTCCGGCTATATGTTCGCGGATCTGGGTTGTCCTACCGGAACACGCTCGGCGTGCACGGGAACGACGATCCAAGACCGGCGGAAATTTTACTATCCGCCCGACGTCGCTCAGGTATACGACGACACATACGAAGACGCCGCTGAGGCCAAACACGATCTCGTGACAATAGCTTCAGGCGACCGCGAGGATCCGCTCGATCTGATCACGCGCGACATGACCCCGACGCAGGAGCAGGTGCACAATCGGATCTACGTGCTTCGAGACTACGTTATCAGCGCGCTCACGACGGGCGGCACTCTTACTTACCCGTCAACACCGATTAAAGACGGCGATTTGTACGATGCTACCTCGGATGCGCTGCAAGACCCGAACGCGAGCAAGACGGCCATTCGCGCTGCCAAAGGCTGGTATATTAACTTGCAGGAATCGACCAGCCCCACATGGCGCGGAGAGAAATCGTTGGCGCGCACGTCGATTTTCGGTGGAATATTGTTTGTTAGCACGTTCGAGCCTTCGAGCTCAGCGACAGCAACGTCAACGTGCGCTGCCGATGAAGGTATAGCAAGGCAGTACGCCTTGAACATTCTGAACGGTACCCCTGCATTCGATTACGACGGCAACGGTACTTATACGGCTGCGGATCGATACGTTCAACTTGGCGGGGGACTGCTGCCCGAGACGGTGATTATTTTCCGGCCAGGAAATGCCGGCGGCACGACCGCCTTGACCGGTCCCAGTACTACCCAAGTCCCCGGCGGGCCCGAATGGAACAAAACATTCTGGTTCCAGAAATAGTTGAACGATTACAAAACAGGCGCCGGCTGCCTTCATCCCGTAAGGCAGCCTGGCCGAGACAGGAAGGGTTAATTTGAACATGTCGCAGATGAAAGACGCTTTAACTTACGAGATGAAATCGTTTCGTCGTGACGGCTTCACGCTTGTCGAGCTCATGATCGTCGTCGTGATTATCGGCGTGCTTGCTGCTATCGCATACCCGGGCTATCAGCGTTACATCACTCAGGCACGGCGATCGGATGCGCAGATTGCGTTGACAGAGCTAGCAAACCGTGAAGAGAAATACTTTGCGCAGTGTAATCAATATACAAACGTCATATCAGGTGGACAGATAGCGGATTGCAGCGGGCTTACCTATTCAACGCTCTCGCCCGACAGTCATTACCTGCTATCCGTCGCATTAGCCGCGAGTAATACACAGTACACCGCGACGGCGGACCCGAATGGAGCAGGAACAACCCAGCGTCAACTCAACAACGGCAAGCTGCGTATTACGAATACGGGCATTAAAACATGGGACAAGAACAACAACGGTACCTATTCAGCGAAGTGGACAGATAAGTAGACAGCGATCGATTTAATCCCTTACAAGCGCATCTGAACAGCGGGAACCTTATGAAAAGCTCATTTAACGCGTTCGTTTCTTTACTCGTTATGTTTCTGATATTGACTACGGGGCAACTCGCGATTGCAGCGAACACCGGGGGCACGGATAAGACTGGTCTATCGGAACCTTTAAAGGCATGTTACAAAGACTGCGCTGCGAAAAATAAGAAAGATAACGAGCTATACGAAGCGTGCATGATCGAATGTAAAAAGACAGACAGGCGTCGGTCCGAGGGACTTAAGCTTCAAACGAAGTAATCCCTCCCTAGCGCTTGGCAGATGTCGAGCGCCAGAGAACTTCTCTGAGTGCTGGTGCAGCTGGTTGTCTTTGCTGCCTGCTGCTTTCTAAGCTTTTGTACCGCACTTTAAAGTGTTTCTTTTAAGGAAACGGCTTTCCGGATCAGTTATTATCAATCGCATGAAAATTATTCTTGCTAATCCCCGAGGATTTTGTGCAGGCGTGGATCGCGCGATCGAGATTGTTGAGCGCGCCATCGAACGTTTCGGGGCTCCCATTTACGTCCGCCATGAAGTAGTGCATAACCGTTTCGTGGTCGAGAATCTGCGCGCGAAGGGCGCCGTTTTTGTCGAACAGCTGAGCGAAGTACCGGCTGGAGCTACGGTCGTTTTCAGCGCCCATGGCGTGTCACGCGCGGTGCGTGAAGAGGCCGAGAAGCGGGAGTTACGTTTTTTTGACGCAACGTGCCCCTTGGTCACCAAGGTGCATGTGGAGGTCGCGCGATACCGGCAAGAAAATATCGACTGTGTACTGATCGGACATGCGGGCCACCCCGAAGTGGAAGGCACGATGGGCCAAGTGGCCGACGGCATCTACCTTGTCGAGTCAGAACGGGATGTAGAAACGCTGACGGTACGAGATCCGGCTAACCTGGCTTATGTAACCCAAACGACATTGTCATTCGACGATACCTCGAGAATCGTTCAGGCGCTGCAAAAACGTTTCCCCGCGATTCGAGGGCCGAAGAAGGACGACATCTGTTATGCCACGCAGAACCGACAGGATGCGGTAAAGACGTTAGCGCGCTCCGTCGACCTAGTCCTTGTAGTCGGATCCCCAAACAGCTCAAACTCGAATCGTTTGCGAGAAGTGGCCGAAGCGCAGGGAACGAAGGCGTATATGATTGACGGTCCAGACGAAATTTGTCGTGAGTGGCTCTCTGGCGTTACCAAGCTTGGGGTCACTGCAGGCGCGTCAGCGCCGGAAGTATTAGTACAACAAGTCCTTGAGCGATTACGCCAATGGGGAGGAACGTTGGTCGAAGAAGCATCCGGCGTAACGGAAAACATCGCCTTTGCCGTTCCAAGGGCGTTACGAGTCCAATAAATAGCCTCACTCCGCTTCTTCTCTACTTCTAAGCGATGCGCCGACGACGGCCAACGCCTAGCGCATCCAAAACAAGCACAGCTGCTCCTACGGTTATCGCAGAATCCGCGACATTGAACGCCGGCCAGTGCCAAGAACCGTAGTAGACGTCAACGAAGTCGATAACATAGCCGTGCAAAAATCGATCGATGAGATTACCGGCTGCTCCACCGAGAATAAGGGACAGTGCCAGACCGACCATGATGTCTTTTTGTCGCAGCCGCAGTATCAAGTAGGTAATAACCGCACAGGCGATCAAGGCGATCGCTATAAAAAACAAATTCTGCCAACCGTCCGCATTATTGAGGAAGCCAAACGCGGCGCCGCGGTTGTAGACAAGCGTTAAGTTCACGAACGGAATGACAGGAACCTCGAGGTGACGCGTCAGATATTTCAGGGCGACCCATTTTGTCAGCTGGTCGAGAACGACGACGAGCGCGCTGATCCATAGGACACGGCGCATCATGCTACTTTCCGCACTTCGCCGACGCCGAGATTGGCGATGCAGCGACCGCAAAGCAGGGGATGTTCCGAATGCGCGCCGACATCTTCCCGGTGATGCCAGCAGCGCGCGCACTTGGCGTAGCTCGACGGAGAGGCTTTCACATAGAAGCCCGGCGCTTCCGTTGCGACCGCGTCGTCGCCGCGCTCGGCTAGCGGATGCAGGCGGGCGTAGGAACTGATGAAAATGAAGCGCAACTCCTCGCCGAGGAGGCGCAGCTGTTGCAACAACTCCTCACTGCAATAAAGATCGACTTCGGCGTCCAGCGACGACCCGATCGCACCCGCAACGCGGAGTTTTTCGAGCTCGCGGCTGACCGCCTGGCGCACTTGGAGCACGCGCTCCCACAACGCCGGCGTAATCGGCCGCGCTTCCCGCGTCTCACGCATCTCGGGCAAGGCGTGCCACCCTTCGAGGAAAACCGATTCCGAGCGGGGGCCGGGCATGTGCGACCAGATTTCTTCGGCCGTGAAGCTGAGAATCGGCGCGAGCCAGCGGACCAGCGCCTCCAGGATGTGCAGCATGACGGTTTGCGCGGAGCGCCGCCCGCTGCTATCCGCCTGCATGGTGTACATCCGGTCCTTGAGCACGTCGAGATAGAAGCCGCCTAGCTCGACGACACAAAACTGATGCACTTTCTGGTAGATCAAATGGAAATTATAAGAGGCGTAGGCTTCGATAACTTCCTGTTGCAGCTGCGACGTCTTCTGCAATGCCCAACGATCGAGCGCGAGCAGCTGATCGTCCGGTAGCGCATGAGACGGGTCGAACCTGTCCAGATTCGCCAGCAGGTAGCGCGCGGTATTGCGGATACGGCGATACGAGTCGCCGATGCGGGCCAGTATCTCCTCGGAAATACTCATTTCCGCGCGGTAATCCGTAGCCGCGACCCATAGCCGCACGACATCCGCGCCGAGCGTCTTAATGATCTTCTGTAACCCACCCATATCGTTTCCCAACGACTTCGAAATCTTGCGACCCTTCGTGTCGATGGTGAAACCATGCGTCAGGACTTCATGGTATGGCGCGCGTCCTTTCATCGCGACGGACGTGAGCAGCGAGGACTGGAACCAACCGCGGTGTTGATCCGAGCCCTCCAAATACATGTCCGCCGGCCACTTCAGCTCGGGGCGACGCTCGAGCACGCATGCATGCGTGACGCCGGAATCGAACCACACATCGAGCGTGTCGTTTACCTTCTGATAGCTCGCCGCCTCCACACCCAGCAGGTCTTCTACCTTGAGTTCGAACCAGGCATCGATTCCGCTCTGCTCCACCCGCTTCGCGACGATCTCGATTAAATTTGCGGTATCGGGGTGAAGCTTGCCGGTTTCTTTGTGCACAAACAGCGCAATCGGTACACCCCATGCGCGCTGGCGCGAGATACACCAATCCGGGCGGCCTTCGACCATTCCTTCGATGCGCGCTTGGCCCCACCCCGGTATCCAGCGCGTCTCGCGGATCGCTTTGATTGCCGCGTCGCGCAGTTTGTCCATACTAATGAACCATTGCGACGTGGCGCGAAAGATGATCGGCGTCTTGTGCCGCCAGCAGTGCGGATAGCTGTGACTAAGCGCCGCAGCATGTACGAGCTTGCCGTTGCGCTTGAGGACTTCGATCACATGATCATTTGCCTTGAAGACGTGCTCGCCCGCGAAGAGCCCGGTGTTGGGGAGGAACTTACCGTCGCCGCCGACCGGATTCTCCACTCGCAAACCATACTGGCGGCCGACAACGTAGTCCTCCAGACCATGGCCCGGCGCGGTATGTACCGCGCCCGTGCCTGCATCCGTTGTTACATGCTCCCCCAACACGACCGGCACTTCACGGTCGTAAAATGGATGTTTGAGCCTCAAGCCTTCGAGATCGGCGCCGCGGCCGCGCGCAACCACGCGGTAGCCGTCGACGCCGTAGCGCAGCATCACATCTTTTAGAAGCGCATCGGCGATCAACAATCTTTCGTGGCCGATGTGACCGACGTATTGCACGAGCACGTAGTCGAACTTCGGATGTAGCGCCACCGCCTGGTTCGCGGGCAGCGTCCAGGGCGTAGTGGTCCAGATCACAACGCTGATCGGCCCCTCGCCTTCGTGCCCCGCGACCCGCTCCAGCCGCGCAAGCAAATCCGCGGGATCGACGACCGTAAAGCGCACGTCAATCGCCGGCGAGGTTCGGTCCTGGTACTCGACCTCCGCTTCGGCCAGCGCCGATCCACAGTCGATGCACCAATGCACCGGCTTGTAGCCCTGGTAAACATAACCGTTCGCCACAATCCGCCCGAGCGATCGGATGATGTCGGCTTCGAATCGGAAATCCATTGTCAGATAGGGGTTGGCCCAGTCGCCCATCACCCCCAGGCGAATGAAATCCGCGCGCTGCCGGTCAATCTGCGAGGCGGCGTACTCCCGGCAAGCGGCGCGAAATTCGGCGGCGTTGACCTGCACGCCGGCCTTGCCGATTTTCTTTTCCACCGCGTGCTCGATCGGCAGCCCGTGACAATCCCAGCCTGGCACATATGGCGCGTCGAAGCCGCTCAGGCTTTTCGATTTGACGATGATGTCCTTCAGGATCTTGTTGAGCGCGTGGCCTATATGGATATCGCCGTTGGCGTACGGCGGGCCGTCGTGCAGAACATATTTCGGACGACCGGCACGCGCCTTGCGCAGGCGCGCGTTGAGGTCGAGCGATTCCCAGCGCTTCAGGATTTCCGGTTCGCGCGCGGCAAGATTAGCCTTCATCGGGAAATCCGTGCGCGGAAGATTGAGCGTATTTTTATAGGCGTTGGTGTCTTTCACGGGCGAAACACACTGAGAGCGGCCGGGCGGGATCCGCTTAAGGCGTTGAAATATTGTCGTGCCGCTTCGATGTCGCGCGCAATCTGATCTCGCATTTGCTCCAACGAATCGAAACGGCGCTCCTCGCGCAGGCGGTGCAGGAAATCGACCTGCACATGTGCGCCATATACATTCCGATCGAAATCGAGAACGTGGACCTCCAACAGCGGTGTTGAGCCGCCTACGGTCGGCCGAGTGCCGACCGACGCGACCGCGGGGAGACGCTCTCCTGATATAACGACCTCCACAACAAAAATTCCATCGACGGGTGCGCGATGGCGCTGCAACGCGATGTTCGCGGTCGGGACGCCGATTCCCCTCCCGATTTTGTCGCCGTGTGCCACCTTTCCACACATCCAATATGGGCGGCCCAGCAATTTTTTCGTCAACTCCATATTACCCGCCGCTAACGCCGCGCGGACGCGCGTGCTGCTGACTCTTTCACCGTCAACTTCAAACGTCGCGGCGGCGGCAACCTCAAAACCGTAACGGCCGCCGGCGCGCCTGAGCGTCTCGATGTCTCCCTTGCGAGCATGACCGAAACGAAAATCCTCGCCGACGGCAAGGTAACGCACGCCCAGACGGGCCGTCAGTATCTGCTCGATAAACGCGTCGGGCGTTAACGCCGCCACCTCCGCATTGAAACGCACGCACAATACGCGATCAACGGGAAGGCCAGCGAGCGCGACCAGCTTCTCGCGCAGCCGCATCAGCCGCGGCGGCGACACGTCGGGCCGGAAATATTCTTGCGGTTGGGGCTCGAACAACATTACGAGCGACGGAACTCGCAAGACGCGGGCGCGCTCGGCAACCTGCGCGATGAGCGCCCGGTGACCTAAGTGGACGCCGTCAAAATTGCCAATGGTAATGGCGCAACCCCGATGTTCGGGGCGGATGTTATGCAACCCGCGTATGAACTCCATTAATTTGATTCTAAAGGGAAATACGAGAGACCGCGAGGCCCGACCGTGCGCCGAGAAACGGAAGATCAGCGCTCAGCGCGCTTCACGCATGCGCCCAATCCGGATCGAATTCCTCCACGACTTGACGCAGCGGAATACGGCTCGAGTAACCTTCGTGATAGCTGTGATAGTAACCGATGCGCAGCTCGGGAAACTTCCAGCAGAGATAACCGTCCCCGGTGTCGAAGTCAACGAGCCACAACCCTTTCACGACAAGACCGAGGCGCTCCATTTTGCCCACCCATCGTTTGACAATCGCCTCGTACTGGCGCTCGACGTCTTGAATCATCGGGTTAGTCGGCACCATGGCTTCGAGCGCGCGCCGCACCGGCTCAAGTTCCTGATGCGCGGCTTGCGTGATCTTGCGCACGAGAGGAAACAGCGCTTCCGCTTCCGCCAGCGTGAACACGCGGGGGTCATCGCAAGCAGCGAGCTGATGGATGAGAGTGTTTGTCATCGCCTGCGGCACTTATACTTTCAGCTTGAGATGGGTCGGTCGCATTCCTGCCAAAAACAATACTGCACCATACACTATTATTCCAGCCGCAATCCAGAACGCTAGACGCCCGGCTCGCTCGAGCGCCGGGGCGGATAACCAAGCGTCGAGATTGTCCGTACCCCACGCGATCAACCCGGCCATGATGACTGTGGCCAAAACAATACGCCCAAAGAACATGCCCCACCCGGGAAGCGCGCAATAGATACGCAAATGACGCAAGCGCAGAAAAAGCAAAGCCGCATTTATGAATGCGGCGATGGAAATAGCGAGCGCCAATCCCGTGTGCGCGAGCGGATAAACCAACACTAGGCTCAGCGCGATATTCGCCGCCAAAGAAATGGTGCCCACTTTCACCGGGGTCTTCGTGTCCTGGCGCGCGTAGAATCCCGGCGCCAGCACTTTTACCAGGGTAAAGCCCACCAGCCCGAATGCGAACGCCATCAGCGCGCGGGCGCTCATCGCAACGTCGTGCGCGCTGAACTTGCCGTAATAGAAGAGCGTCGCCAGCATCGGCCCCGCAAGCACCACCAACGCCGCCGAGGCGGGGATACCTATAATAAGTACCCACCGTAATCCCCAGTCGAGAAGGTGCGAAAATTCTTCGGTCGACGCCGCGGCGTGCTTTTGCGAAAGGCTCGGGAGAATGACGGTGGCAAGCGCAATGCCAAACACACCCAGCGGAAACTCCATCATTCGATCCGCAAAGTACAGCCACGACACGCTGCCGGTGACCAAGAATGACGCGAGCAGCGTGTTCACCAGCAGATTTATCTGCGCCACCGACACGCCATAGACCCCGGGCAGCATCAAACGCGCGACTCGCATGACGCCGTCGTGCCGCCCCCTGAACCGGGGTCGCGGCAACATGCCTATTTGTTGCAGGAACGGTATCTGAAACAGAAGTTGCACCACTCCAGCGGCGAACACGCCGATAGCCAAGCCCAGCACCGGCTGTGAGAACTGCGGCGCAATCCATAGCGCCGCACCGATGAGGGTCAAATTCAACAGTACAGGCGTGAACGCAGCGGCGCCGAAGCGACCATAGGTATTAAGTATTCCGCCGGCCAGCGAGACGAGAGAAATAAATAACAGATACGGAAACATAATACGAAGCATCGTGACGGTAAGATCGTACTTGGAGGGCTCGGCATAAAATCCCGGCGCAAGAACCATAACCAGGACCGGCGCGGCGACGACGCCCAGCAATGTCACGACGAAGAGCACGAGCGCGAGGACGCCCGTCATGCGATCGACGAACACTCGCGTCTCTTGCGGGCTGGTGCGGGCGCGATACTCGGCGAAGACGGGGACGAACGCCTGCGAGAGCGCCCCTTCTCCAAAAATACGGCGCAGGAAATTCGGGATGCGGAACGCGACGTAAAAGGCGTCCGCCGCGATACTCGCGCCGGCGCCGATAAGGCTCGCGAAGACCATATCGCGAACCAGCCCGGAAATCCGGGAAACCAGCGTCATGCCGCCCGTTAGGGCGGTCGATGCGAGGAGCTTGCGCGTCGTCAATGTCCTGTCTCGGCGGAAAAAAGCGACGCGATGATACGGTATCGGGCTATCGACTGCACATGACGGGGCGCATACGGGTTGACAAAAACAGCCCGAATCCGCATAGTGGCGCGCCTTCAAAGCGTCCCGAGCACTACCAGTGGCCAATACCGCACAAGCGAAGAAGAGAGCACGTCAGGCAGAGAAGCACCGCGCGCATAACACGGCACGGCGCTCCCTGATGCGCACCGAAATCAAGAAGGCTCTGAAGGCAATCGAGTCGAAGGATAAGTCAGGAGCGCAACAGGCGTGCCGCCAGGCCGCTTCGATCATCGACCGCCTCGCCGGTAAAGGCGTGCTTCACCGCAATACCGCGAGCCGCTACAAGAGCCGGCTCAACAGCCGTCTGCGCGCGCTCGCCTCCGCATAACGCGGAGCGTCACCGTTCGATTACCACCAGGTTATCGCGGTTGATGAGCTCCGGCTCATCAACATACCCGAGTATCGCTTCGATCTGCTCGCTCGGGTGGCCGATGATCCGTCGCACTTCGTCCGCATCGTAGTTGACCAAGCCGCGCGCGATTTCCCGTCCGCTCGGATCGGCGCACGTCACGATCTCGCCGCGGCGAAAAGCGCCCTCCACTCCCCTCACACCGATAGGCAGCAAGCTCTTCCCGGCCGCGACGATCGCCTTCACCGCGCCAGCGTCGAGCGTCAGCGCGCCCCGTACCTGCAGTTGTCCGGCAAGCCACTGTTTGCGCGCCGCCAGGCGTTCATGTGCCGGCCGCAAATACGTCCCGAGCGATTCTCCCGAGAATACTCGCGAAATCACTTCGGGTAATCTCCCGCCGGCGATGACCGTCGCCGCGCCGGACCGAGCCGCCTTTTCCGCCGCCATCAGCTTGGTGCGCATGCCGCCGCGGCCTAATCGCCCGGAACCACCCGCCATTTCGAGCAACGCCGGGTCGCCTGCATTTCCGTCCGGCACGAGCGCGGCGTCCGGATACTCGCGCGGATCACGCTCATACAGCCCGTGTTGGTCCGTCAGAATCAGCAGCAGGTCGGCTTCGACGAGATTGGCGACCAAGGCGGCGAGCGTGTCGTTGTCGCTCAGGCGGATCTCTTCCGTCGCGACGGTATCGTTCTCGTTGACGACGGGAATCACGCCATAATCGAGCAATGTCCGCAGCGTGCTGCGCGCATTCAAGTAACGCTCCCGATTGGTGAAATCATCGTGAATGAGCAGCACCTGCGCCGCGTGCAATCCGAAGCGCTGAAACGCCGATTCGTAAATCTGCACCAGACTCATTTGCCCCACCGCGGCCATCGCTTGCAGCTCATGCAGCGCGCGCGGACGCTGCGCACGGCCGAGGCGCTGCATGCCCGCGGCGACCGCGCCGGAGGTCACGACCACGCATTCGATCGATTGAGCACGAAGTCGCGCGATTTGCGCCGCCCAACCCGCGATCGCCTCATGGTCCAGCCCCTGGCCCGCGTTCGTGATCAAGGCGCTGCCGATCTTGATCACGCAACGGCGTGCGTGCTTTAGCGCTGCTCGCGTATCGGTTCGGACGTTTCGCATTGCACGGATTCCTTCTTGATTTCTTCCAGCCGACGGAACAAATCGCCCACCAGGGTGCGGCAACCTTCCCCGGTCGCCGCTGAGATACTATAAACTCGATCTCGCCAGCCAAGCCGCTCGGTTACCGCTTTAGTCCGCACCGCTCGTTCCTCGCTGGGGAGGAGATCGATCTTATTGAAAACCAGCCAGCGCTCGCGCTTCACGAGCTCCGCGCTGAACTTCGCGAGCTCGTTGGCGATCGCGTTGACCGATTCGGCAATGGCTTCTTCACCTTCCGGCGCCGCCAAATCCACAAGATGCAACATGACGCGGGTGCGGCTCAAGTGCCTCAGAAACTGAATCCCGAGCCCGGCGCCTTCCGCAGCACCTTCAATCAAGCCCGGAATATCGGCAACGACAAAACTCTGATCCGTTCCCAGGCGCACCACGCCCAAGTGCGGATAAAGCGTGGTGAAGGGATAGTCCGCCACCTTGGGTTTCGCCTCGGTAACTTGCCGCAACAACGTCGACTTGCCGGCATTGGGCAGACCGAGCAGGCCCACATCCGCGAGCACCTGCAGCTCGAGTCGCAGCTCGCGACCCTCGCCCGGCGTCCCTGGCGTGGTTTTGCGTGGGGCGCGATTGGTGCTGGATTTGAAGCGGGTATTGCCTAGACCGCCTTTTCCTCCGCGCGCCACGAGCAAGCGCTCGCCATCGCGGGTGACTTCGCCAATCAGCTCACCCGTCTCCGCATCCTCCACCTTGGTTCCGAGCGGCACCCGAATGACGCGATCGGCACCGGCTCGGCCGCTACAATTTTTTCCACCGCCCTTCGCGCCGTGCTCGGCTTGAAAGAGGCGCGTGTGGCGAAAATCGGCGAGCGTGTTCAGCCCTTCGTGCCCGACGAGATAAACGCTCCCGCCCGCGCCGCCATCGCCGCCGTCCGGCCCGCCGCGCGGGACGAATTTTTCACGCCGAAAGCTCGTGGCGCCGGACCCGCCGTTACCGGCTTCCACGCGAATAGTCGCTTCATCAACGAATTTCATAAGTGCAAAGTCCGCGCAAAGGCGCCACCACGGCCCAGTACAAAAATAAAAAACCCCGCGCTGTCGCCAGGGCGGGGTTTCACGAGCTTCGAAACCGGATGTCTATTCTGGCAACACGCTGACGGTCTTGCGATTACGCGGTCCCTTCGCTTCAAAGTACACCCGTCCGTCAACCTTTGCGAACAATGTGTCGTCTTTCCCGATACCGACGTTAACGCCGGGATGAAAGCGAGTGCCGCGTTGCCGAACCAGGATATTGCCCGACAACACGCGTTCGCCGCCAAAGCGCTTCACGCCCAGTCGCTGCGCATGAGAGTCGCGACCATTGCGCGAGCTTCCGCCTGCCTTTTTGTGTGCCACTGATTATTCTCCTCTGATCAAGCCGCCGGGCTTTCGCTGACCTTCGCACCCACGCCGGCAACCTGCGTGATTTCAAGCTCGGTATAGTCCTGCCGGTGTCCGGCCTGGCGACGATAGTTCTTGCGCCGGCGCAATTTGAAAATCCGGATTTTTTCGCCGCGGCCGTGCGCACGCACTTTCGCGGTTACCCCAACTCCGCCGAGCGCCTCGCCGAGGCGCACGCCCTGTTCATCCGCGATCAGAAGCACGCGGCCAAGATCCACCGATTCGCCGGCCGCCACAGCGAGTCGCTCCACGCGAATGACATCGCCCGGCGCCACGCGATACTGCTTCCCGCCGCTTTCTATTACCGCGTACATATTCGTCCCCAAGGGTTCTGACCGCCGAAAAAGGCTGGGAATTTTAACGGCGCGATGCACTAAGGTCAAACCGATAAAGGGCTTTCTTGACAGCTGAGGGGGCGATCCCTACGATCCCCGGCCATTACTGCGCTTTCCACCCTGCATGGAATTTGAAGCCATCAAGGCGCTCGTTGAAGACGATCTGACAGCCGTCAACCGCGAGATCAGCCTTCGCCTCCGGTCGGACGTGTTCCTTATTAATCAGTTGGCGGGGTACATTATTAATAGCGGAGGGAAGCGCCTGCGCCCCATTATCGTGCTGCTCGGCGCCAGAGCGCTCGGCTACCGGGGCCAAGCTCACGTCCAGCTCGCCACGATTATCGAGTTCATTCACACTGCCACCCTCCTTCACGATGACGTCGTCGATGCCTCGGAAATGCGCCGCGGTCAGTCCACCGCGAACACGATCTGGGGCAACGAAGCGAGCGTACTTGTAGGGGATTTTCTCTACTCCCGCGCCTTTGAAATGATGGTCGAGGTGAACCAAATGCGCGTCATGGAGATCCTGGCCCGAACCACGAACACGATCGCGCGAGGAGAGGTCCTCCAGCTGCTGAACTGCCACGACCCGGATACCACGGAAGAGCGATACGTGGATGTCATTCGGAGCAAAACGGCGAAGCTCTTTGAAGCATCCGCGCAGCTTGCCGCCGTTATCAGTGGCGTCGAAAGCTCGGTAGAAGCGGCCATGAGCCGGTATGGACTTCACTTGGGCATAGCCTTCCAGCTGGTGGACGACGCCTTGGACTACGGGAGAAACAACCCTGCCCTTGGCAAAAACATCGGCGATGACCTCGCGGAGGGAAAACCGACCCTGCCCCTGATCCATGCGCTGCGCAACGCCAACGCCGAGCAGCGCAAATTGTTGCGAGGAGCGATAGAGCAAGGCGATCACGCGCTGATCGAGACGGTAGCGGATACGATTGAATCTACAGGGTCCATCGCATACACTGCCCGCCGGGCGGAGGCCGAGGCGGCGCGCGCCAAGGAGGCGGTGGTCGCCCTTCCCGACTCGCCTTACAAACAAGCACTCGTGGACCTGACGTACTTTTCCGTTCACCGCAATCACTAGCTGGTTGGTTCTTTCCGACCACTAAGCCGGTTATCGGGGTGTAGCTCAGCCTGGTAGAGCACTTGCTTCGGGAGCAAGGGGCCGGAGGTTCAAATCCTCTCACCCCGACCAACATCGTATCGGTGATCGGATTCCAGCGTTGGCGCTTCCCGCGCGCCGAACGCTCGGTCGCTGGACATTTTGCTATTCCGGCCTCACTCTTTCACCGTCTACGCGGATCGTGTCGGATCCTTTCCAGGCATAACCATGGGTCAAGTTGTCCGCCTCCTTATTATTGCCATCGCCGTGTGGGTCGCGTGGCAGTTAATCAGGCGCATTTTTCTCTCCCCTCCGCCGGAGCGGCGTGCCACGCCGCAAACCGCGCCCCGGATGCTGCCCTGCGCCCGGTGCGGCGTGCATGTGCCCGAGAGTCACGCGCTGGTGCGCGCCGGGAAAGCGTATTGCTGCAAAGAACACGTCCCGGACACACCCACGGAGTAGCGGAAAACGACGGCTCGCGGTTCTTTGCCTAGCGGGGAAAATTATGCTAATCCACTAGGATGCAGGCGACATCTCGGACGATCCCCTCGTTTGGCCTCACCCCCCTTCAAGGGAAGATTGCTCCCAGCGAAAACTGGAAACTTCTCACCCTTTTTAACTTCTATCGCTTAGCGCTGGCCGCCACGGGGCTCGTCCTCAGCCTCACCGTCGGGGAACTACCCCCGTTCGGTGCCTCGGCCCCGGAACTTTTCCAAGCAGCAAGCGCGATTTACTCCCTGATCGCGATTGCGGCTTTGCTCGCCTCGCGCTGGCACACACCCGATTTCGATACGCAGGTGAGCGTGCTGGCGTTCGCCGACGTCACGGTGCTAACGCTCCTCATGCACGCGAGCGGAGGTCTCTCGAGCGGTCTCGGATTATTGCTGATCGTCGCTATAGCAAGCAGCAGTTTGATGCTCGGCCGGCGTGTCAGCATTTTTTATGCTTCGCTCGCCGCCATCGCGGCGATGCTCGAGCATTCGTGGGGCTTACTCGTCGGCAATCTGGTCAGCGACGACATGATCCAGGGCTATCCCCAGGTCGGCATCCTTGGCGTCGGCCTCTTCGCGACCGCGTTCCTGGGTTATACGTTGGGCGCACGGCTGCGCGCCTCAGAAGCGCTCGCCGAGCGGCGCGGAAAAGATCTTGCGAATCTCGCGCAAATTAACGAACTCATTATTCAACGGATGCAATCGGGCGTGCTTGCATGCGATCACGCCGGGCATATCCGCTTCATGAACCAAGCGGCTCAGCGATTTCTGGGATTACGCACCGGCCTTCCTAAGAATGCCTCGCTGAGTGAGATCTCGCCCGACCTCGCAATTCAGCTATTTCAGTGGCTGGGAAACGCGCCGGAGCATCGCGCCCGACGCGCATTCACCACGCGCGCGAGCTATACGATGCTGCCCCGCTTCGTAACCCTCGGCACAGCGAAAGAATCCGGGACACTGATATTTCTCGAGGATATGGCCGCCCTCAAACAGCAGGCTCAGCAGCTCAAAATGGCGGCCCTGGCGCGTCTGACAGCAAGTATCGCGCATGAAATCCGCAACCCCCTCGGCGCCATCACCAATGCCGCCCAACTTCTGTCCGAGTCTGTGGGAGAGGACACCGAACAAAAACGGCTGGCTACCATCATTGAAGAACAGAGCCGGCGTATGAACGTGATCATACAAAACGTGACCCAGTTGAGCCGGCGCGACCGGGTCAATCAAACGCGCGTCCCGCTGAACGCCTGGCTCGCTGATTTCATCGTTCAGTACTGCGATACGGTTCATCTGCCGCCTGAGGCCTTCGCTCGCGTTGGCGAGCCTGTCGAAGTCTTGTTCGATCCCGATCAGCTAAATCAGGTCGTCACCAATCTTTGTCAAAACGCTTTGCGTCATAGCCCTCCCTTCACGGGCACCCCCCTCATTAAGTTCCTGACCGGTAAAGATATGGAAAACCGCCGGTTCCTGGATGTTATCGATTGGGGCAGTGGGGTGCCGCCGGCCATTGTGGACAACATCTTCGACCCGTTCTTTACCACAACTCCAAAGGGTACGGGACTTGGCCTATATATTGCTAAAGAGCTTTGTGAAGGTAATGGCGGCTCGATCGACTACCACCCGGGCGACGGCGGGGTTGGCAGCCGGTTTCGCGTCACCATGCTCCGTGCAGAGGAAGGCAGTGAAGCAGGGCCGTAATGAACAAGCAAAAACATCAAGTTTTGGTCGTCGACGACGAGCCGGACATCCGGGAGGTGCTTGAACTTACTCTCGGCCGGATGAACCTCGAGACACGCACGGCCTCCACCCTGGAAGAAGCGCGCTATCTACTCGGCGAATTCAGGTTTGATCTCTGCCTCACCGACATGCGCCTTCCAGACGGAAACGGCATCGAGCTTGTCCGTCACATCCAGGACAAATTTCCTTATCTCCCGGTAGCAATGATAACCGCGTTCGGCAACATGGAGACCGCGATTGCGGCGCTCAAAGCCGGCGCTTTCGACTTTGTCTCCAAACCTCTCGACTTGAACGACCTACGGAATATCGTGCGTTCCGCCTTACGTGTCGCCCAGTCCCCGGGGCCGGCGGCGACCATCGTACCCGGACCGTCTACCGCCTCGACGAGCACGCGCCGGCTATTCGGCGAGTCGCCCGCGATCCAAAAGGTGCGCGCCATGATCGACCGATTTTCGCGCGGCCAGGCGCCGGTGTATATCAGCGGTGAATCGGGGACTGGCAAGGAGCTCGCCGCCCGGCTGATCCATGAGCTGGGACCGCGATCGGACAAGCCATTCGTACCCGTTAACTGCGGCGCCATCCCCGAGCAATTGATGGAAAGCGAGTTCTTCGGCCACAAGAAGGGCAGTTTTACCGGCGCCGTCCAGGATAAAGAAGGCCTCTTCAAAGCGGCGGACGGGGGTACCTTGTTCCTCGACGAAGTGGGCGATCTGCCGTTGCCGATGCAGGTGAAACTGTTACGGGCGATACAGGAAAGGTCGGTTCGCCCGGTAGGCTATCAGTCCGAACTCAAAGTGGACGTGCGCGTCTTGTGTGCGACACATAAAGACCTGCACGAGCTCGTAAAACAAGGGCGCTTTCGGCAAGACCTGTATTATCGGCTGAACGTCATTCAGCTCCATATGCCGAGCCTGCGGGATCGAGTTGACGACATACCCCTGCTCGCCGACCTGCTGTGCGGCCGGCTGGCGGAAACACTCGGAATTAAACCGCCGCGGCTCAACACCGACGCCCAGGAGGCGCTGAAGCGTTATTCTTTTCCGGGTAACGTACGAGAGCTTGAAAACATCCTTGAACGTGCTCTTACACTCTGCAACGGCAATGAAGTAACTCCCGACGACCTGCATCTGCCGCAGATGTCCAAGGAAGCGGCGGAAACGGCCGTACTGCTCGATGGCGAGGAGTCTTTGGATGACTATCTGGAGCGCATCGAGCGTGTGGCGATTGAAAATGCGTTAGCCAAAACCAGCCAGAATAAGACGGCGGCCGCGAAGTTGCTGGGAATCAGCTTTCGGGCTTTGCGTTACAAGCTGGAAAAGCTGGGCATGGGCTGACCGGCCTGGGTGGCCCATCCCCAAGTTCGTCGCCCGGCCACGTCACGAGCTGACAAAATTCGTCACGTACCGGCGCGGTTTTAACGGGCGCTCCGAGGTACGGCAACCGACGAATAAGGGATCTGGATCGACAGGCGTATGGCCGCGTCAATAGGCCGGCGCCGAACGGCTGTGGCATATTTCATGCAACAAATTAAGGATGCCGTAAGGCATTGTTGGTAGCGTTCCGAACATTGCATTGACTTCGGTTCCGGCGCTGCTAATTAGTACGAAACGAGAGGATGTACCGGAAAGCATCGGCCAGGAGGGAACCGCAAAGGCCGTGTGATTCGAACAACGGTGCCACAGTGAGTGGGCCGGTTTTTTCCGGGACGCCCTCGCAATTTGAGGTTTAACAGGAGACGAAGATGAAGACACTGCAAAAAGGTTTTACGTTGATCGAATTGATGATCGTAGTCGCGATCATCGGCATTCTCGCGGCGATTGCGATTCCGGCGTATCAGGATTACACGATCAGGGCTAAGGTAAGTGAGGGTCCGTCCCTGGCGTCACCCGCGTTCACCGCTGTCGGTATAGCCTGCAGTGAGGCAACCCTTGCTTCCAGCAGCGACCTCAATGCATCTCTCGGTCTTGAGACGTCTACTAGCTATGGCACCAACAGTCAGTATGTGGCTAGTGTCCTGGCCAGTGCTTCCTCGGCGACCGCTGCCAACGTACGCATTATGTACAAAGCGTTCGGCCCAATTACTACCGCAATGGGCATTGACTATGTAGGCACATGCGCGCCGACCGGAATGACATGGACTATTGCCCCCGTCGGCGGTATGCCCACGAAGTATCTGCCGAAGACGTAATCTGACAGCTATACATGATGTACTCGCAGCCCGCTCTTTTGAGCGGGCTGTTTTTTCATGTTCAGGGACGCTCATTCTTGACGCTCAATCGGCAAATCAATATTCCTTTTGCTGTCGCGTCGATAAGGTGGATACCCTATTGCTCACTGGTGTTACTCGGGTTGATCGGGGTTCTGCCCTTCATCAATCGACATCATTCCCATCCGTTAGTCAGTTTCTACAGCGAATGGCTCGCCATTTTCCTCGGGATGGCGGCCGGTCTGGCGCTCCTGACACCCCAGTTCTGGCTGAATCTCGTCATCCCCGGAACCGCTATTTATATATTTTCACTGGCGGTTATTTTTACCATTCAAGGCATCGCGCTCCCGGGGCCATATGCCGCGCAGTGGCTCATTCCCACTCTCTATCTGGGCTGGGCAATAATGTTAATGGTCCTGGCTGTGTGGCTGCGAGAATATCTTGGAAAAGAAAAGATCGTAGAGACATTGGCCTGGTTTCTCGCCGTTGGCGGGCTCCTGAGTGCCTTTACCGGCCTAGTTCAATATATCGGATTTGGAGGCTGGCTGGGTCAGTATGTCGCCTTTAAACAGGGTGCAACCATCTATGGCAACGTGGCGCAACCGAATCACTTCGCAAATCACATCCTGCTCGCCACGACTGGACTCTGTTACCTGTATTCGAGAAACCGTCTTTCTTCTGTTCTCGCGATATCTTTACTGACTTTTTTTGCACTAATTGTCAGCCTATCGGCATCCCGGGCGGTTTTTCTATACGCGATCTCCCTGTGCGCGCTCTCAGCGGCTGGATATCTCAAAACGCGGGACACAGTTAATTCGCGCCTGTGCTTTCTCGCCATTTTCTTTCTTGCAGCCTATATCGGCGCGCAACACCTGTTAGAGCAAATTCATCCGTGGTTGATGGAACTTGTTAAGGATTGGAGCCTGAATAGCGATCCTTTGGCATACAACACCGCGCTCGAGAAATTTTCAAAAACACCGTTGGGTTTGGAGGTGCGAACCTCCGAGTGGCACAAGGCATGGTTAATGTTCCTCGACGCGCCCGTTTTTGGTGTCGGTATCGGCAACTACGCCTGGCACAGCTTCAGCTATCAAACGCTGCCGGAATTCTCGGGCATCGAGAAGCCACAGCTATTCAGCCATTCCCATAACCTCTTTGCACAGGTAATCGCGGAAACGGGTTTAGCCGGACTTATAATCTTGCTGCTGTTACTCGTCGGCTGGGTGAAACAATTCTACAGGCACTGGACGCAACCGGACTGGTTGATCGCGGCTGTTCTGCTGGTCATTTTCATCCACAGCAACCTCGAATTCCCGCTTTGGTACAGTTATTTTCTCGGTATTTCGGCGTTAATGCTCGGGCTGGGCGATTCCCGATCCTTTGACCTGAAGATTGCGCCGCGACCGGGGCAAATTGGAAGTGGATTTGTATTGCTTCTCGGCTTTGCCATACTTGTCTATACGCTGCTGGGTTTCCAAAATTTGGTGCGCATCTCCTTGCCATATTCGCTGCTGACACCAAAAGAAAAAAAAGACGCAGCGCTGACGGTAGCCAACAATCCTCTTCTTACGCCATACGCGGAGCTCTCGCTTTTAGCGATGACGCCAACCACTAAAGACGGCATTAGAGAGAATATAGCGATAACAACGCGGGCATTCCGCAGAAATCCTGACCCTTACAAAGTTTACAAGCAGACGACTTTTCTAGCTCTAAATAAGCAAACAGCGGAGGCGAATGAATTGCTCCACAGGGCGGCACAAGCGTATCCGGATAATCTTTCTCTGTACTTAAAACAATTACAAAGGGGACGACGAGAGCCGGAGCTAATACCGGTTATCGAGGAAGCCACGCGCTTGCAGCAGGCGATGGAAAGCAAGAAACTCAAGCCGTAACTTGGTGTTTTCAGAAGTCGTGCCTTACAATATTGCATGACCGCAGGCTGTTGAAAAATAGCCTGTGTGCGGCCCTCAGGATGGGCCGCCATTTTTCGAACACGGTGTAGGGGGTTTGGAAAATGAAGTAAAGAGTCCTTGTATTATTGCGGGGCACATTTTCCGCTTTACGGGTTGAAAGCCCATGTAAGGGGCTTTTTAAACAACTACTGGAAAGCATGGGGCGGTAGCTCAGCTGGGAGAGCGTCGCGTTCGCAATGCGAAGGTCGGGAGTTCGATCCTCCTCCGCTCCACCACTTTCTTCTAATGGCCGATATTACCGGTCATTCGTATTTTTATTTGTAGTAGTCGCGACCCAATCTGACAGTTACCCGGTTCTCCGGTCCTGTCTGTCAGATGAAGTTACGCGATCGACTTTTCCCGACAGATTTCTTTGCCGTCTTCAAACGTCGCGATCGGCGTTCTCCCACAGCACATTCTCCCTTGATGCGTGCGCTCATGATTGTAGTGTCCGAGCCAGGCGTCAAGATCGCTCTGCAGTTCGTCGAGCGTTCCGTAGATCTTCTTGCGAAACGCCACCTGATAGAACTCATTTAACACCGTTCGGTGGAAACGCTCGCAGATGCCGTTCGTTTGCGGTGACTGGGCCTTCGTTTTCGTGTGATCGATGTCATTGACCGCGAGATAAAGCTCGTAGTCGTGTTGCTCGACCTTTCCGCAGTAATCGGTGCCCCGATCGGTCAGTACGCGCAGCAACGAAACCCATGCCCTTCGTAGAAGGGCAGCACCCGGTCGTTTAAGAGCTCGGCCGCGGTGATCGGCGTCTTCGTGGTGTAGAGCTTGGCAAAGGCGACTTTCGCATACGTATCGACGAACGTCTGCTGATAGATGCGCCCGACCCCTTTCATGAAGGTGTCCTGCGAGCCCAAATAACCGGGATGGGCGGTGTCGATTTCGCCGTTGACCGCATCGTCCTCGCGCTTTCGCTCAAGGGCGGCGACCTGGGCTTCGGTCAGCACTTAGCCTTCGGCGGCGGCTTTCTTCTCAAGTGCCGCCAAGCGCCTGCGAAAGGTCGCAAGATCATGGCGCAGCCAAATCGAGCGCACACCTGCGGCGCTTACAAAAACGCCGCGCTTGCGCAACTCGTTTGATACCCGCACCTGTCCGGCGGCCGGTTCTCGATCGCATAGGCGAGTACCGCTGTCTCTATCGCGTCATCCACCCGGTTCTTGATGTTCGGGCGCCGGCGGTCCTTATGCAGCAGTGCGTCCATACCGCTCTCCTTGGCTTCCCGGATGCGATAGAACGTGTCGCGGGAGACACCCATTAGATGGGTGTCAGATCAGGTCTGAACTACTACATTTTATTTCTATCCTCCAGCCGCAACCCCGAACGCACGTGCAGCGTTGTACCTGCTGCCGAACAAGACAGATACGACCCGAACCATCGGTCAACGCCTGCGCGGACTGAACGTTATTACCGGAACAGAGGGAAAATGGGCTGCGACCAGCGCCGCTAACCAGCGGGAATCAGCCGCCAGTCGCCGTGTCGGCGCTGAGCCATTGCCGATTACGGGCGCACGCTTACAGTGCTGAAGCAACACTAGCAGGGCCGCTTCCCGCACGAGTAGCAACGCTGGTCCCACAGCAGGGCCTAGAACTGGAAAATTCTTAGGAGGTCGACGTGTCAGTGACTGAATCGGCAAAATTACCCATCGTCAAAATCGCCGCCGGCGCCGTGATTATCTTCAGCGCCGTCGGTGTCGGTGTAATGACCGGCTTGATTCCCGGTGTGTCTTCACAGGACAAGCCCGTCCAAACGGTGCAAACGGAATCAACGCCCGCGCCGGCGATACAGGAACAGGTTAAACATGCGGCACCGAGCGAGCAGCCTGCTCCGCACCGCGCGGCCGCCAAGGAACACATGCGTGTGGCGGCCGCCCAGCCGGCAAGACCGGAACGGGCGGCGGCACCGGTTTGCGCCGATTGCGGCGTCGTGCAGTCCATCAACGCCGTCGAGGTGAAGGGCGAAGGCTCCGGCCTCGGCGCGGTGGCAGGCGGCGTGGCGGGCCTGATCATCGGCAACCAGGTCGGCCAAGGCAAAGGCCGGACGCTCGCCAAAGTTGCGGGCGCGGCGGGTGGCGCCTACGCCGGGCACGAGATTGAAAAAAATATGAAGAAAACGGTTCAATATGACGTCGCCGTGCGGATGGATGACGGCACGTTCCGTACCGTTCGGCAGGCCAGCAACGAGGGTCTGAGCACCGGCAACCGGGTGAAGATCGTCGGCGACACGGTGGTACGCGAAGGAACCTAAGGCCGAACACCACCGCGAGGTGCGGTGACCATGTAGAAGCCCGGCACGCGCCGGGCTTCTTTTTTGGATCTATCCCATCGCTTAGTGCCTCCGGCATAGGCAGGCTCTTTCCTGCTCGCTAGAATGTGCTCACCGCCCCGGTAGCTCAGTGGATAGAGCAGCCGCCTCCTAAGCGGCAGGTCGCACGTTCGATTCGTGTCCGGGGCACCAGTTGCCGTTAGGGAATGCTGCCGGTCACCGACTGTGGCCTGTCTCTAAAAGATGCCGCATGCCCGTGTCCGTCAGCCGACCGCGGAGAGAACCGTCGAAGACCAGGCGCGAGCAGGGTCATCACTCGCAGCGCCCGGAATGGTTGAAAGCAGCGATTCTGAATGTCGATCGACGCTCAGTGCCGCAGGAGCAATGTTGGGATCCCACGGACCGGAAGCGGAACGGAGCACGGGCGCTACGGGCGCCGGCTCTGAACAAACCTCGAGCGAGCCGCGAGACCGGGTGCATTTTTGGGTCACACCCGGGAAACGGCAAACGACGCGTAAGATATAACCGGACCGGTGGGGCCCCAGCGAATCGAGCGGGATAAAGATCAAATAACGAAGCGATGAAAGCGCGCCGGCGGCAAAACCACTGCGGGGTTGTCATTTGACACCGCATTATCTGGACCTCATTGATATCGGCTGCGCCCGCGGCGACCGGCCGCTTTTCGTCGGCGTAAGCCAACACGTGGCGGCGGGAGAGCTCCTCCACGTCGCGGGCAGCAACGGCAGCGGCAAGACCACGCTGCTCCGAACCGTCTGCGGTTTATCACGCCCGGCGGAAGGCGAAATCCACTGGCGCGGCGTTTCGATCCGGAAGTTGGGCGATGAGTATCGCCAAGACCTGGCGTATCTCGGACACAAAGACGGCATCCAGGGTGAACTGACACCGACCGAGAATCTCTGGAATCTCGCTTGCACGATGGAGGGGGTGAGGCCCGATGCCATCGCGCACGCGCTCGAGCGGCTCGGGCTCGCCGCTTATCGCGCGTTTCCCGCCAAAATTCTTTCGCAGGGCCAGAAGCGCCGGCTGGCGCTCGCGCGCTTACTCGTGCTCTCCAAACCCCTTTGGATCCTGGATGAACCGTTTACGGCGTTGGACGTCGCGTCGTGCCAGTTGATAACCGAAATACTGTCCGATCACCTGAAACGGGGCGGCACGGCGATCATTTCATCGCACCAGGCCTTCGACGTTCCCACCGCCACGCTCAAACGCATCGACCTCGACAAGGCCCGGACGAACAATCCGCCGGTCGGAGCGAGCCCGGCGGCACGCCCCGCTGCGTCCCGACGATACCCCGCGTGAGCGTCGCCCTGCTTCCCGCCGTATTGTGTGTCATCCGGCGTGACCTCACGGTCGCGCTGCGGCGCGTCCAGGACGCGCTGACTCCGGTCGTCTTCTTTGCCATTGTGGTCGCCCTGTTCCCTCTCGGCGTCGGCCCGGAGCCTCAAGTGCTGGCGACGCTCGCCCCCGGGGTACTTTGGGTCGCCGCTCTACTCTCGACGATGCTCTCCCTGCCCCGCCTCTTCGCCAATGACTACACGGACGGCACCCTCGAGCAGCTTTTACTCACGCCCCATCCACTCGCGGTGCTGGTACTCGGAAAAATATTCGCCCATTGGCTGCTGAGCGGCCTCCCGCTGGTTCTGCTGGCGCCGCTTTTCGCGCTGCAGTTGCAGCTTCCGGCCGACGCGATGCCGGCGCTCGTCCTGTCCCTGCTCCTGGGCACGCCGGTCCTGAGCCTGCTCGGCGCGGTCGGCGCGGCGCTCACGCTCGGGCTGCGGGGCGGCGGCGTCTTGATTTCGTTGCTGGTGCTCCCGCTGTATACTCCCGTTCTGATTTTTGGCGCCGGCAGCGTTGCGTCTGCCGTCATGGGGCTGGATACCGAGGCCTATTTCTCCTTGTTAGCCGCTTTTCTCGTCTTGGCATTGACTCTAACGCCGTGGGCCACGTCCGCGGCCTTACGCGTGTCGCTCGATTGAACATACACCAATACGCCTCCCCCAAAACGTTCTACCCCATCGCCGGCCGGTTGATCCCCTGGTTCGCCGCCGTCACGGCGCTGCTGCTAGCGGTCGGCCTCTATCAAGGGCTTTTCGTCGCGCCGCCGGACTATCAGCAGGGCGAGAGCGTGCGCATCATGTTCATCCACGTCCCGGCGGCCTGGATGTCGATGTTTATTTACGTCGTCATGGCGACGGCCGGCGCGATGGGATTGATCTGGAACGTCAAGATCGCCGAAGTGCTGGCGCGTTCGTGCGCCCCCATCGGCGCCTCGTTCACCCTCCTCGCGTTAGTCACGGGCTCGCTCTGGGGCAAACCGATGTGGGGCACCTGGTGGGCCTGGGACGCGCGTATTACCTCCGAGCTGATCCTGTTTTTCCTGTACGTCGGCTTCATGGCGCTGCAGGCCGCGATCGACGATCCGAAACGGGCGGCGCGCGCGGCGGCGATTCTCGCGCTCGTCGGCGTTGTCAACATTCCGATCATCCACTTCTCGGTCGAGTGGTGGAACACGCTGCACCAGCCGGCTTCGGTCGGCCGCATGGGCAAACCCACGATTCACATCAGCCTGTTGATTCCGCTGCTGCTGATGGCGATCGCTTTCACGACCTTTTTCGTCACCGTCGTCCTGGCCCGCATGCGCAACGAAATTCTCGAGCGCGAGCGCCATACGACGTGGGTAGCGGAATTAATCACCAAGCAGAGTTAAGCCGAGCGTCACGATTGAACAAACGGAGTTATCCGATGGGACAATACACGACCTATATCTGGGCCGCCTACGCGCTTGCGGCCCTCGTGCTCTGCATCAACGTGGTGCTCCCCTGGCGGCGCAGCAAGACCGTACGCCGGCAGCTGGAAGAGTACTATCGTCTCAACCGGGAGCCGCGATGAAACCGCGTTACAAACGACTGGCTGTCATCGTCGTGAGCGTGGCGGGTTTGACCGTCGCGGCGCTTTTCGTGCTGAACGCCTTTCGCAGCAACCTGGTTTTCTTCTATTCGCCGACCGAGGTCTTCGAAGGCAAGGCGCCGCTCGATCGGCCGTTTCGTATCGGCGGCCTGGTCGAGAAAGGCAGCGTGCAGCGCTCGCCCGACGGGCTGAAGGTTAATTTCGTGGTGACCGACCTGAATAAACGCTTGCCGGTGCATTATGAAGGCGCGCTCCCCGATCTTTTCCGCGAAGGTCAGGGGGTGGTGGCCCAAGGTCGGCTCGGCGAAGGCAAGCTTTTCGTGGCGAAAGAAGTGCTCGCCAAGCACGATGAGAATTACATGCCGCCCGAGGCCGCCAAGGCGCTGCACGGCGGCTCGTTCGTGCCGGGCAACCAGGCGAAACGCTAGTGAAGAAGTTCGTTATCCCGATCGTTCTCTTCGCCGCACTCGGCCTGCTGCTCGGCATCGCTATCGTCAAAATGCAGTCGGGTTCCTATTCGCCGCGCAACATTCCGTCGCCGCTCATTGGCAAGCCGGTGCCGGCGTTCGCCCTGCCCTCGCTCGCCGATCCGAAACAGACCATCACCAACGACAAGTTGCGCGGACGGGCCTATCTCTTGAACGTGTGGGCGTCGTGGTGCGTGGCGTGTCGCGACGAGCATCCGGTGCTTCTCGCGATGGCGCGCGAGCAGCACGTTCCGATCATCGGTCTCAACTACAAGGACGCGCGCGACGACGCGCTCGGCTGGCTGAAGCAATTCGGCGACCCTTACGAGATGAGCATCGCGGATCTCCCCGGGCGCTTCGGCATCGAGCTCGGCGTGTACGGCGTGCCGGAAACGTTCGTCATCGATCGCGCGGGCGTTATCCGCTACAAGCACATCGGCCCGGTCACGCCGGAAGTGCTCAGCGCGGTGTTGCTGCCCAAGCTCGCGGAGGCGGGCGGCGCATCCTAAGGATCGTTCGTCGGCGCCGGCAGGCCTTGCGCAACGGCACGATCCGCCGGTGTAACGAAGGCATCACAGTAGAATGCGCCCGCCGGCAGGCCGCGTTCGCCCAGAAAATCGCGTCGCGCCGCTTCCACCATCGCCGACACACCGCAGGCATAGACTTGATGATCGGCCAGCGATTTGACGTCCTCCATCACGGCACGGTGAACGAACCCGATCCGCCCCGGCCAATCCGCATCCGGCTCTGACAGTACCGGCACGAAGCGGAAATTCGCATGCCGCGCACTCCAGCTTGCCGGCAGTTCGAGCGCGTAGAGGTCTTTGCGTTTGCGCGCACCCCAATACAGAACCATCGCGCGCGTCACGCCGCGCCGGAAAGCGTCCTCCAGAATCGATTTGATGGGCGCGAAGCCGGTTCCGCTCGCTACAAAAATGGCCGGTTTGGAATCCTCGCGCAGAAAGAAATCGCCGTACGGCAATTCGACCCGCAGCTTCGCGCCCGGAACGAGGCGCGGAACCACCGACTCGCAAAACTTGCCGCCCGGAATCAATCGCACGTGCAGCTGCGCGCCGTCGTTCTGCTGCGGCGGGTTCGCCATCGAGAAGGAACGCCGCTTACCGTCTTCAAAAATCACCTGCAGATACTGGCCCGCCTTGAACTTCACTTTGGTGCCGGCCGGGAAGCGCAGCTGCAGCAACACCACGTCTTCCACCGGGCGTGTCAGCCGATAAACCGTCGCCTCGATGATTTTGCGGGCGTGAGGTTCGCGTTTGGTGATCGTCCGCGGCGCGATCTCGAGATCCCCGGAGGGTCTGGCTTGGCAGAACAGCGTCGCGCCGTCCTCCACCCGCGGCCCCTCGTAAGCACCGGAGGTGACGTGGCCCCTGCAGTTGTGGCACACGCCATTGCGGCACGAATACGGCATTTCGTAGCCGGCGGCCTGCGCCGCATCCAGGATTGTCGTCCCTGGTTCGCAGCGGAAGATGATCTCGGAATTGGCGACGCGAATGGTGTACGCCACGGAAACTACGCTGAACCCGGCCCGCCAAGCAGCGTGAGCGTTTCAACGACGGAAGCTGGGTCAGCCACACCCTGGCCGGCGATATCGTACGCGCAGCCGTGACCGACACTGGAGAACAGCACCGGGGCTCCGATCGAGAGCGCGCTCGACCGCAAGGGACTGAGGAGCTTGATCGGGATGTGGCCTTGATCATGGAACATCGCGAGATACACGTCCTGACGTCGGTGCGCGAGCAGCATATCGGCGCCGGTCGGGCCGTTCACGGCCATGCCGAGTGCCTGTAGTTGCTTCACCGCCGGACGGGTAATGCGTTCGTCGTCGTCGCCGAACAGCCCGTCCTCGCCCGCGTGCGGATTGATACCGAACACGCCGAGGCGCGGATTGATGACGCCGAGCCGCTCCACGGCATCGATAGCCGCGCGCGCGGCGGCGACGATCAGAACGGGCGTCAGGCGCGCGAGCGCGCTGCGCACACTCTCGTGCAGCGTGACATGCGCGATGCGCAGACCGTTCGCGACGAGCATCAGGAACACGCGCTCGGCCGGCGTACCGGTGAGCTCGGCGACGAGTCCCGGATAGCCTGTGAAGGAAATGCCCGCGCGGTTGATCGCCGTCTGCGAATGCGGACAGCCGATGACGGCCGTTACCTCGCCGCGCTGCGCGAGCTGCAACGCCTCGCGTACGTACGCAATCGTGGCCGCGCCCGCGCGCGCCTCCGTAGCGCCCGGCGCAAACGCGGCGCGATCCAGCGCGCGCACGGGGACAATCTCGATGCGACGCGCGAGCTCGGCTGCGTGCCGTTCGACGTATTTACGGATGACGAAATCGTCGCCGACCAACACCGGCTCGATGTCGCTACCCACGAACCGGGCCGCCGCCTTGACCGCTATCTCCGGTCCGATCCCGTTGGGATCGCCGATCGCGACCGCTATGCGCGTCGCCATGCTCGCCTCAAAGCGGAAGCGCGACGAGAGTATCGAAGCGCGCGCTGTCGCAGACGACGATACGCTCGACGAACCTCAGCGCGCCGTCCGCATCCTCGCCGACGGCGTCGATATACTTGCCTGTCGCGAAGAGGTCCATGCGTCCGTCGCGCATGATGCGCGTCACCAGAAACGGACTTTCGGTCCGCACCACATGACGCTCTTCGGCGATGATCGCCGGACCGCCGACGATGTGGCGGTAGCGCTGACGCTCGTAGACGTTGGCCTCGCGCAGCGCCGAGACGCGGTCCTTCAACATCGCCTTCGAGTCGGCGTAAATGATGCCGGCCTCGAACCCGTTCCGGTGATTTTCCGCGGTGGTGATCTTATAGAGGCAGCGCTCGAAGAAAAATTCCGGCCACGCCTCCATACGGTCGTCATCGATGCAGCGCGCGTACTCCGCGTTGAGCGCGGCCAGGCGCTGAGGGAAACCGCTGTCGGTCACGCTCAAAGTCCCATCAAGGCGCGATATTCGTTCCAGAAGCCGCGCACCGACGCTTCCGTCGCGCGCGAGTCCTGGCTCTCGATGCCGTCACCGCCCATCTCGAGCACGGCTTGCGCGTCCGCCGCCTGCGCAATACCGCGCTGCACGAACCCCCCGACGGCGCCATCCTCCATCGACACGTAACCGGCCGGCCCGACCAGGTTACTCTGTTTGAGGCGCATGGTTTTCATTTCCGGCGTATCGTCGGCGAAACCCAAATACGTCCAATTGAGCTCGGTCGATTCGACGCCTTTGGGCAGCACCTGCCTCACGGCGATGCTATTTTGGATCTGCTGCAACACGAAGCCCGGGAACACGGACAGGATCTGCAACGTGATGCCGTCGCCGAACTCGTCGCGCCCGTCGAGGAGACTCGGGTCGGCGAGCCGATAGGCGTCCTTTTCCGCGCGGATACCTTGCGCGCTGTACGCCGCATCCCGGCGCGCGGGGGCGGCACCGGCGTCGATCGCCGACCAGCTCACGTGGTGCGCACCGGTTTCGCTCACGATCACGCCGCCGCGCTGGTTCAAACGGTTGATGCGAAATGTGGTGAAAAACAGATGCAGCAGGCTCGCGTGATATGAATCCTTGACGTTCTCGACATAGAGCTTCCAATTGTTGGGCAGCGCCTGCGTGAAGCGGCCGATCACTTTCACGGGCTTGCACAGCACGCGCTCGAGGCGCGCCAGAATGTCCGCGCCCAAATACTCTTCGATCGGCGGAACATCGTCGTGCAGGCTGCCGAACACCAGTCCACACAACACGGTCGTGCGCAGCTTGCGCGGCCCGTGCTCCTCCGGACAAAACGACTTCGGCATACCGCCCTTGCCGTTCACCCCATCCTTGAACGCCACACCCTTGAGGTTGCCTTGCAGGTCGTACGTCCACGCGTGATAGACGCACTGGAAGTCGCGCGCCTTGCCTTCATTCTCCAAGCAGAGGAGCGCGCCGCGGTGCGCGCAGCGGTTCTCGAAGGAGTAAATCTCGCCGTCGGTATCGCGCGCCACCACCACCGGCATTCCGCCGACGAACGTCGTGCGGAAATCCCCGGCCGTAGCGACGTCGGCTTCGAGGCAAAGATAGTGCCAAACCGGTCCGGTAAAAATACGCTGCTGCTCGGCGGCGTAAATCTCCGCGTCCTGGTATACCCAATACGGCACGCGCGTCGACGCGCCCGCGGGCCACGCGCGGCGGTTTTCCGGTGACGGCGCAGCGGTATTCGGTACGCGCATCGGCATCTCAGTCGATTTTGACGTGGGCGCCGGCGATCACTTTTTCCCAGCGTACGACTTCATCCTTGATGAAGCTCGCCGTCTCGGCCGGCGTGCCGCCGACCGGCTCGGCGCCCTGATCGAGGAAACGCTGGCGCACATCCGGCATGCGCAGCGCTTCGCCGATCGCCGCGCTGATCTGCGCCGCGATCGGCGCCGGTGTACCCGGGGGCGCGACGACGCCGAACCACGTCACCGAGCGAAAACCCGGCAGCCCCGCTTCCGCCAGCGTCGGGGTGTTCGGCAGCGACGCGACCGGCTGCGGACCCGCGATGGCAAGGATCTTGAGCTTCCCGCCCTGATGCGGAGCAAGCGAGGAGCCCAAGTTATCGAAGAAAATATCGACCTGCCCGCCCATGAGATCCGTGAGCGCCGGAGCGGTACCTTTATACGGCACATGCACCATCTGCACCCCCGCCATCGACTCGAACATCACCGCGGTGAGGTGCGACGTCGACCCGTTCCCCTGCGAGGCGAACGTGACGGCGCCCGGTTTGGATTTCGCGTAGTTGATCAGCGCCGGGACGGAATCGACCGGCAGCGTGGGCCTGGCGGCCAACACGTTCGGCACCGTCGCGAGCACGCTGATCGGCACGAATTTTTTCGCGTCGTAGGAGAGCTTCTTGTAAAGGTTCTGGTTGATGGCAAGCGGGCCGGGCGGGCTGGCCAACAGCGTGTAACCGTCCGGATCGGCTTTGGCCGCCGCTTCCGCGCCGATGTTGCCGCCCGCGCCGGCGCGGTTTTCGATGATCACCGGCTGACCCCATTTGGCGCTCAACTTGTCGGCGACGATGCGTGGCAGTACGTCCGCCGTACCACCGGCCGGAAACGGCACGATGATCTTTACCAGCCGGTTCGGAAAAGTCCCTTGCGCATAGGCCACGGGCGCGCCGAAGGCGGCGCCGCAAACACAGGTCAACAATAACGATCGAATGACGTTCATCGGCACTCCGGTTGTTTTTGGGTCGTTGCCTGTGCGACAGGCGAACGGTCGGTCGGTAACGCGCGCGGGAATCAGGATACTCGCGAGCTTTACGACAAGACAATAATCCGTCTCGCCAGGCGGACAACGGAATCGCGATAAAATTTTTGGAGATGCGCCGAATAGTGCGGCGCCGTGCGCGGGAATGCAGCCGGTTTATTTCGATTTCTTCGCCTGCGCACGCGCCGTTTCTATCGCGTGCTTTATTTCCGGCGTCGCTTCGCTGTCGGGGGGCAACTGCTTCAGCAGCCGCTCCCAATATTTCACCGATTGCGCGAATTTCTGCTCGTGATAGGCGACGAGCCCGAGCGTCCACAACGCCGCCGGATTTTCGGGATCGAGGGCGTAAAGCTTTTGAAAAAGCGTCACCGCCTCCGGCGACGGACGCCCGGGATCGAGCGACAGCAGAAATTCGCCGTAGGCGCTCAGGATTTCTTGGTCTTTGGGCGCGAGGTCGTAGGCGCGCGCGTACGCTTGGCGCGCCTCGCTCGCGCGTCCGAGCACGCTGTAGGCGCGGGCGAGCTGCGCCCACCCTTTAGGATCAGCCGGCTGCCCCGCGAGACGAGCCTCGAGCCGCGCGACCATTTGCAACACCATCGGCGGAACCTGCCCCCCCGCCATGGTCGGCCCTTGGCCGAGCTGCGCGAGCGTCTCCGAATTCCGGGCGAAATAAATTCCCGCCGAGATCAGCGGCAAACCGATCGCGAGCGTGATGACCGTCGGTAACCACAGACGCCGCCCGGACGCGGCCGGCGCATCGGCGTCCGCGCTCTTCGTCGCCACCAAACTCTTGAGAACCTGGGCGAGCTCCGCTTCCAGCCGCCGACGCTCGTCCGCGGCGACCGTCGCATCGATGTTGCGATCGCCGGATTCCACGTCGATTTCGCGCAACTGCGCCAACAGCCGGTCGCGCAGCTGAATCAACGGGTCGCCATTCTCGTTCATCGCCACCGGCTCGGCACGCAGCGGGCGCGCCAGAAACCACGCCGAGGCGATCGCGACCAGCACGGCGAACACGAGCAGTAACGTCATTCGGGGGGTTGTCGTTGCGCTTCGCGTACGCGCGCGACGTCCTCGGCGGAAAGCACCGGCGGCGGGGCCATGGGCACATGCAGACGCCGACGCAGGTAAACAAACGCCGGGATGGCGAGCACCAGCACGAGCACGACCGGTCCGAGCCAAACGAGCACGCCCGGCCCGTCATAGGGCGGCTTCATCAGCACATAGTCGCCGTAACGGCTGACGAAATAATCGACGATTTCCTGGCGGCTCTTGCCCGCGGCGAGCTGCTCGCGGATGAGCTCGCGCATGTCGCGCGCGAGGTCGGCGTCCGATTCGGCGACGGATTGATTCTGGCATACGGTGCAACGCAGCGTCTCCGCGATCGAGAGCATCTCGCGCTCGTGCGGATCCTCCGTCACTTGCGCCGCGAACGCGGGAATCGCTACGAAGAGAAGCAGGAGAAAAAATCGGCGCATGATCACTTGGCCGCGACGGCGGTATTTTCAACAGCCGCCTTCGCTCGCGCTTCCCGCCGCCGGCCGCTGAGCGACAACGCAAGACCGGAAAGCATGATGGCGCCGCCGATCCAGATGAATTGCACCAGCGGGTTGACGTACGCGCGTACCGTCCAACGCCCGCCCTCGACGGGCTCCCCCAGCACTAGATAGACATCGCGCAGCGGCGTGGAATCAATGCCTGTCTCGGTCATCGGCGCGCCCTGCTGCGGATAAACGCGGCGTTCGGGCGTAATCACGCGTCCGGAACCGAGCAAGGTAAAGCGCGCCTCCACCGTGCGATAGTTGAAACGACGGTCGGTACGCACGCCCTCGAAACGCAGCGTCTCGCCGGCGATCGGCAACGCGTCACCCGGCGCCATCACGACCGAGGCTTCGTGGCGGAACAGTCCGGAGCCGACTAATCCAAGCGCGACGATCACGATGCCGAAATGCACGACCATGCCGCCGTAGTGGCGGCGGTTGCCGAGCGCGGTCTTGCGCGCCGCGCGCAGCCACGGCTCGGCGAGTTGCGCCCGGCGCTGGCGAATCGCGCGCAGGTAATCCGTGACCAGCGCCGAACCGGCGAAAAATGCGAGCCCGACGCCCGCGGGGCCGGTCCAATAGCCGCCCAAGACCGCCGCCATGAGCGCGGCCGCGATCGCGCCCACGATCGCGGGAATCAGCAAATGTTGCCTGAGCCGGACGGCATTTGCCTTGCGCCACGGCACCAGCGGGCCGATGGCCATCAATAACATAACGACCAGGAAAATCGGCACCATGACGGTATTGAAGTACGGGGCACCGACCGTCAGCTTTTCGCCCGTCAGGGCCTCGAGGCCGAGCGGATAAAGCGTTCCGAGCAGAACGCTGGCGCACGCGATCGAAAAGAGCACGTTGTTCCATACGAACAGCGATTCGCGCGAGAGCAACGACGTCACCGACTCTTCCGCCTGCTGATATCTGCCGCGCGCCAGGAAAATTCCGAACGACACGCTCAACACGATCGTCATGAACGCCAGGATGTAGGCGCCGCGGCCGGGATCGACCGCAAAGGCGTGGACCGAGGACAACACGCCGGAACGCACTAAAAAAGTACCGAGCAGCGACAGCGAGAACGTGCTGATCACCAGAAATATGTTCCACGCGTGGAGCATCCGGCGGCGATCCTGCACGGTGATCGAATGCACCAGCGCCGTGCCCAGCAGCCACGGCATGAAGGACGCGTTCTCGACCGGGTCCCAGGCCCAATAACCGCCCCAGCCGAGTTCGTAGTACGCCCAGGCACCGCCAAGCAGGATGCCGGTCGTGAGGAAGCCCCAGGCGACGAGCGCCCAGCGCCGTATGTGTCCGACCCAGAATTCGCTCTTCCAGCGGGTCAGCAGCGCCGTTAACGCGAACGCAAACGGGACCGAGAACCCGACGTAGCCGAGATAGAGCATCGGCGGATGAAACACCATGCCCGGATCCTGCAGCAGCGGATTGAGATCGCGGCCGTCCGGCGGCGCCGGCAGCAGGCGCTCGAAGGGACTCGAAAGAAAAAGGATAAGACCGAAGAATCCGACCACCAGAGCGCCCTGCACCGCCACGATGACGGGCAATTGCCGCGGATAATGCCGGCGACCGTGCCAAACGACGAGCAGCGTATAAAAGGTCAGCACCCAAACCCACAGGTACAGCGACCCTTCGTGCCCGCCCCACAGCGCCGCGACTTTGTAGAAGAGCGGCAATTGCAGGTTCGAATGTTCGGCGACGTAAGCGACGGAAAAGTCACTGGTGACAAACGCATAGATAATAGTTATCGCCCCGAGACTCGTCAGCACGAAGACGAGAACGGCTGCATTCAAACTGATCGCGGACAAGCGCGGCGCGCCCCATATGTGGCCCGCGACAGGCGCCAGCGCCTGCACGGCCGCGACAATCAACGCGAGGTAAGCGGCGAAATGACCAAACTCGATGAGATAAAGCGAATTCAATATCCGACAATCCTAGGGTTGAGTATGCAAGCTGTTATTAACAGAATTTGTGGATAACTATGTTACTAACTCGGTCTCGATGGCGCTGATTCACGTTGCGGAATAGTACTTATATCAGTTTGAACATTTTTTAAACAGAAGCGGATGCCCAGAAAACAAGAACTTGCGCGCATGCCGAGGCCGTAATGTTCTTGCAACAATCGGTCGCCAAAGAGAATTTTGTTTGTGCACAATCGAAGCGCGCCGCATCAAATGGCTCGCCGCATCAGTACGAACGCAACGCCGAAAAACATAATCAGCGGCGCCGCGGCCGCCGCCAGCGGCGGCATACCGTATATAAGCGCGAGATAACCGACGCTGCGGTTTACCACGACGAACGCCAGACCCAGGACCACGCCGATGAAAGTCCGTTGCGCCAGCCCGCCGCTGCGCGCCGGACGGAAAACAAACGGGGCGGCGAGAAGGATCATGAGCGCTGTTGCGAACGGCATGAAAATTTTCTGCCAGAAAGTGAGAACGTAGCTCCGTACATCCTGACTGTTACTGCGTAGATGGCGAATATAGGCATAAAGCTGCGCGATAGATAGGGCTTCGGGACGGATGGTAAAAACCGCCACCACCGCCGGCGTGAAGCGCGCGTTCCACGCAACGTCCGCACTACTGTCGGTCTCGACCCGTTGCTGCGCGATGCGGCTCGCGCTTACCTGCTCGAGCCGCCACTCCTCGCCGTCATACACGGCGCGCGAGGCGTGCACATGGCGGCGCAACTCCGACGCGGCCGAAACGTCGTAAATATTCACGTTGAGCAGGCTCAAATCCGGCAGCACCTCACCGATGTTCACGAAGGCCGCGCCTTCGCGCAGCCAGAGCCCGGAATTTCCCTGCTTGAAGCTCGTCGCCAGCGCCTGCGCCCGCCCCGTCTGCGCGCGCGTCTCGGCGACGGGCACGACGTATTCGCCGACCAGGATGGCGACGATCACCAGCAACAGGCCCGTCTTCATTGTCGCGCCGACGATACGCAATTTTGACACACCCGCGGCACGCATCGCGATCAATTCCGAGTTGAGAGCGAGCGTGGAAAGCCCGAGCAAGGTGCCGATCAGCACCGCCACGGGAAACGTCTCGTACAAGCGGCGCGGCTGGCTCAAGATTACATAGCGCACCAGCTCGTACAATCCGAAACCGCCCTTGCCGAAATCGCCGAGCGCATCGACCACGGCCATGAAGACAAACAACGCCAAGAAGACGCCGAACACGAGCAGCGTGCCCATCAACATGCTGCGCCCGATATGGCGGTCGAGGAGCTTCACCATCAGGCACGCACCCTGCGCAGTCGCAAAAGCAGCGGCCGATTGCGACTGCGCCGATAGAACAGAAAGGCGGCGATCGCAATCATCAACGCATGCACCCACCAGAGCCCGATCGCGTCCGACACCTGGCTTTTCTTGATCAACGTCTGGCCGAGTCCGAGCAGATTGGAGTAAACAAAGTAAACGAGAATGGCGATAAATAAATTCGCCAGGCGCCCGCGGCGCGCGTCGGTGTACGCCAGCACGACGGCGTAGATCGCGAGCACGAACACAAGAACCGGTTTGGAGAGACGCCAATGCCATTCGGCGGAGGCGTCGGTGTCCCGCGTCGCGAGCAACACGGCGGTCGGCAGCCCTTCGGTCGTGGCGGGCGGCGCTACGATCGGTTTCTGTTCGAGTCGCACGGCATAGCTCTCGAAGCGCACGATGCGGTAATCCGGTTGCCCGGGCGTTCCCTCGTAAGCCCAACCTTTCGTCAGCATGACGAAGCGGTCTCCGGTTCTGCCGTCGACAAACGGGTATCCTTCCTGCGCGAGCACGATGCGAGGCCGATCCTTCGCGGGGTTACTGAGAAAAATTTGCTCCATGCGTCCGTCCGGTGCAACGCGCTCGGCGTATAAAATCCGCCCGCCCGCCGCGGCTTCGGTAAAGGCGCCGGGCGTAATCCCGGCGAGCTCGGGCCGCTGGCCGCTTTCCGCTTTCACTTCCTGGATCGCACGCGCCGCGAGCGGCGTGACATAAAACGCGGCCGCGCCCACCAGCAACGCGATCACCGCCGCCATCACGAGCACCGGCCGCAGCAACTGCGACAGTCCGATGCCGCACGCGGCGAGCACGGTCATCTCGCTGTCGCGGTACCAGCGGCTGAAGGTGAGCAGCACGCCCAGATAGAACCCGAGCGGCAGCAGCAAATCGAGGCGGCGCAGCGTCTCCCACCCTAGCAATTGCCATACGATGGTCTGGGCGTATTCGCCGCGCGCGGTGCGGTTGAGCACGGCGGTCATGCCGAACAGCAGGAACACCACGATCAGCACCGCGACGATTCCGACCGTCGCCTGGATCGCCTCGCGATAAAAGGCGCGACGGATGATCATGACCTGAAGCGAACTGCGGGTTTTGACAACGGTTGGACAAACAGCGGAAAATGCGGCGCAACCGGCGGCAACGGGCGGAAGCTACGCGGGGCGGCCGGAAATCCGTTCACGCGATTCGGTAAGCGCTTGAGCAGCAACAACAACCGGGGTCGTTGACCGGTCGGCAATATACCACAATTCCACCGTCCCGCAGGTCTCGTCGCGCGAAGGAAACTATGGAATACAGCGTAAAAAGCGGCACGCCCGAGAAACAGCACAGCGGCTGCCTCGCTGTCGGGGTGTACACGGGAAATAAACTCTCCGACGCGGCGCAACAGCTCGACGAAGTCACGGGCGGCGCGATCAAGCAAATCCTACGACGCGGCGATCACGGCGGGAAACCCGGCCAGACGCTGCTCGTGCATAACCTGCCGCACTCTCCCAGCGAGCGCGTGCTGCTCGTCGGTTGCGGCAAGGAAAAAGAATTCCACGAACCGCGTTACCGGGAAGTGACGGCGGCGGCGATCGGCGCGCTCAAGAATACCGGAGCGACCGAGGTCACCTCTTATCTCACGGACCTCGACGTTAAGGGCCGGGACGTGTTGTGGAAGCTGCGCCACGCCGTGGAGGTCACGGAGGCGGCGCTGTATCGCTTCGACCGGCTGAAGAAAAAGAACGGCGAGGACGAAAACCGCCGCGCGTTGAAGCGCATGATCCTCGCCGTCGGCAGCCGCAGCGACCTGCAACCCGGCGAGCTGGCCGTCAAGGAAGGGTTGGCGATCGCGGCCGGCATGCGCCTCGCCAAGGACCTCGGCAATCTTCCGCCCAACATCTGCACCCCGGCCTATCTCGCCGAGCAGGCCGTCGAGCTCGCGCGGCAGTACGGACTGAAGAGCACGGTGCTCGAGGAAGCGCAGATGCGCGAGCTCAACATGGGCGCGCTGCTCTCCGTCGCGCGCGGCAGTCATCAGCCGCCCAGGCTCATCGTGCTTGAATATCGCGGCGGGGCCGAGCATGAAGCGCCGATCGCGCTCGTCGGCAAGGGCGTCACGTTCGACACCGGCGGTATTTCCATCAAGCCGGCGGCCAACATGGACGAGATGAAGTTCGACATGTGCGGCGCCGCCTCCGTGCTCGGCGCGATCAAAGCGACCGCCGAGCTCAAGCTTCCCCTCAATGTGGTCGGCGTCATTCCCGCCACCGAAAACATGCCGGGCGGCCAGGCGAGCCGGCCGGGCGACGTCATCACCAGCATGTCGGGCCAAACCGTCGAAATCCTGAACACCGACGCCGAAGGCCGTCTCATCTTGTGCGATGCCCTCACCTACGCCGGCCGCTTCAATCCCGCCCTGGTAATCGACATCGCCACGTTGACCGGCGCGTGCGTGGTCGCGCTCGGCGGCCACGCGAGCGGACTCTTCGCCAACAACGATCAGCTCGCGCGCGAGCTGCTGAACGCCGGCAAGTACACCTGGGATCGCGCGTGGCAGCTGCCGCTGTGGGAGGATTACCAAAAAGGCCTCGACTCGAATTTCGCCGACATGGCGAACGTGAGCGGCGGCCGCGACGCGGGCGCGATCATCGGCGCGAGCTTTCTCGCGCGCTACACCAAAGACTACAAGTGGGCGCACCTCGATATCGCCGGCACCGCATGGAAGACCGGCAAGGAGAAGGGCGCGACCGGCCGGCCGGTACCGATGCTTACTCAGTTCCTCATCGATCGGGCGCGCAAGGAATCCGCGCCGTCGGAATGACCCGCGTCGACTTCTACCTGCTCCCACAGGCCTCGGACGGCGACGGCAAACACCTCGCCGCGTGCCGCCTGACGCAGAAGGCCTACAAGCTCAAGCACCGCGTCTATATACTCACGGAGACGTCGGACGAAGCGGCGCAACTCGACCGGTTGCTATGGACGTTCCACCCCGGGAGCTTCATTCCCCATCGAGTCCACGCCCAGCCGGTCGATCCGCGCCTGCCGGTGCTGATCGGGCACGACGCGCCGCCAGCGGAATTCAAGGACGTGCTGATCACGCTCTCGTCCAAAGTGCCCGAGTTCTTCGAGCGCTTTGAGCGCGTCGCCGAGCTGGTGAGCCCGGACGAGCCGGCGCGGGCGGCGGCGCGCGAACGGTTCCGCGCGTACCGTGATCGCGGCTTTACGGTACAAACGCACAATCTGTAGCGATCCCACGGGTCATGAGCGACGACAAACCCAAACACAAACCGCAACAGAAGCACACGCTCTCGGAAGTGCTCAAGTCGCTGCAAGACCTGATCCGCACCGACCTGGTGACGGCGCCGGCGAAGCCGTCGCCGCCCGCGGAGTCCACACCGGAACGGCCGCCGCCGGCGCCGACCGAACCGGATTCGTTCGGAGAAGCGCTCGATCAACTCGACGAGATCATCACGCACAAGATCATCGAACCGGTGGAGCGCGCGCAGGAGACGCCTCCCGAACCGCTGCTGCCGGATGAGACGCTCGAAATCGAGTGGGACGAGCCGGAGACAATCGCGGCAGAAACCATCGAGATCGAGCCCGCCGCCGCGCCGCCGGAGGTGTCCGCGGAGCGCGATGAAACGATCGAGCTGCAACCGGTAGCGCCTGAATTGGAGGAACCGAGCACGCCGTCACCGCCACCCGTCAACAACGTCGTGGAGCTGGAAATCATTCAGGTGGAAAGCAAAGCCGACAACGAACCCGATACCATCGAGCTAGAGCCGGCCGAACCGGCGGCCGAGACCACGGACAACGTCGTCGAGTTCCAGACGACACCGGCGGACGCGACCGAGGCGGTCAATCTCCTGTCCGCTTACGAGAGTGACGACGTCGCGCCCGACACCATCGAACTGCCCGCGGAACCGGTCGGCGCACAATCGAAGGAGACGCAAAAACCGCCCGCCGCCGAAAACCGGGAGGCAGCGGGTTCCCCGGCCGCGGCTTCCGACAAGGACGCCAACCCGCAACGGGAATTATTCGAGACGCACGTCGTTCCCCCCGCGCCGCCGCTCGAGCCGGCGGAGGAAGAAGTGACCACCATTGCGCTCGACGACGCGCCGGCTCCGCGTGCGGCGCCCGCCACCGCCGACATCAACCCACCGTCGGCGCTGAGCGACAGCGGCGGCGCTCATAACGACGGTGAAATAACCACCACAACAAAGGCCGAAGGCGGCGAGGAGATTCCCGCCTTAATGGTGGACTTCGACGTGTCGCAGTTGTCCGCAACTCCGGATGAGATGACGACGGCAAAAACATCCGGCACAACCGAGCGATCCGCTCCAGCGGCGGCGCCGGAAGCACGCCCGCCGGTGGAACGCAGCGATGCGGCCGTTCCGCCCACGATCCCGCTGGAGCCGGCGCCCCCAGCGCCATCGGCCCCGGCGCTCGAAAAGGCGCAGGCGGCACCCGAGGTCAAGGAGAAGCCGGCGAGGCCCAAGGCATCCGCGCCGAAACCGGCGGATCAGAACGCCCCGCCCAAACAGGAAGAGATTCCGGTATTGAAAGAGGTCGCCGATCTCAACGCGCCGCCTTCCCCGCCGCTGCCAGGCCCCGGCCAGGCGCGCGACATCGCCATCCGCGTAATCGCCAAGCTCAATATCGAGCGGCGCAAGGCCGGCGAGACGCCGCTCGATATCAAAACCATCGAGAAGCTGCAACAGTACCTCACCGACGCGCTGGCGAAACGCGCGCTCCACAAGCCGAAGTAAGCGATTCGGGGCCCGCCGGTCCTCGCCTGCCGAAGAAATATTCGCCGGCGGCATTTCGCATCTTACTTCGCTAGAATCGCGCTTTTCGCACCGAGCCGCCGCTGCATGAGCCGTGATAAGCATTCCCCGGAGTCCCGCGCCACGGACGCGACGACGCTAAGCAAGTCCTACGATCCGCACGCGATCGAGCGGCCGATCTATGAGACGTGGGAGAAAGCCGGCTACTTCAAGCCGTCCGGTGCCAAGGGACCGGCTTACTGCATCATGATCCCGCCGCCCAATGTCACGGGCAGCCTGCACATGGGGCACGCGTTCCAGGACACGCTCATGGACGCGCTGGTGCGCTATCACCGCATGAAAGGCTTCAACACCTTGTGGCAGGTCGGCACCGACCACGCCGGGATCGCGACGCAAATGGTGGTCGAGCGCCAGCTCGAAACGGAAGGCAAGACCCGCCACGACCTCGGGCGCGACGCGTTCATCGAGCGCGTGTGGCAATGGAAAGAGCAATCCGGCAACACCATCACCAAGCAGCTGCGCCGCATGGGCGCGTCCGTCGACTGGTCGCGCGAGCGCTTCACCATGGACGAGGGCCTGTCGCGCGCGGTGACCGAAGTGTTCGTGCGGCTCTACGAAGAAGGTCTGATTTACCGCGGCAAGCGCCTGGTGAACTGGGATCCGGTGCTGCACACCGCGGTCAGCGATCTCGAGGTCGTTTCCGAGGAAGAACCGGGCTATCTCTGGCACATCCGCTACCCCATCGACGGCACCAACGATCATCTCGTCGTCGCCACGACGCGTCCCGAGACCATGCTCGGCGATACCGCCGTGGCGGTGCATCCGGATGATGCGCGTTACAAGGATCTCGTCGGCAAGCAGGTCGAGCTGCCGCTCACGGGCCGCAAGATCCCGATCGTCGCCGACGAATATGTCGACAAGGAATTCGGCTCCGGCTGCGTCAAGATCACCCCGGCGCACGACTTCAACGACTACGAGGTCGGCAAGCGCCACCACTTGCCGATCGTCAACATCCTGACCATCGATGCGCACATCGACCTGCCGGGCTCGAAGTACCACGAGCTCGACCGCTACGAGGCGCGCAAACGGATCGTCGCCGATCTCGAGGCACAGGGTCTGCTCGAGCGCGTGCAGGACCACACGCTCATGGTGCCGCGCGGCGACCGATCCGGCACGGTGATCGAGCCGTATTTGACCGATCAGTGGTTCGTTAAAGCCAAACCCCTCGCCGAAACGGCGATTCAGGCGGTGCTCGATCGGCGCACGCAGTTCGTCCCGGGGAACTGGGCCAACACGTATTTCCAGTGGATGTACAACATCCAGGACTGGACGATCTCGCGCCAGCTCTGGTGGGGGCATCGCATCCCCGCCTGGTACGACGCGGAAGGCAACATCTACGTCGCGCGCACGAAAGAAGAAGCGCAAGACAAAGCGTTTATCCGCAAGCTCGCCGCTCACGCGCCGATGCAGGCGCTGGCCCAGGCCAATTCCAAGCTGAGCGACAAGGAGTTGCTGGCGTTGATGGACGATTGGATCGCGAAGAACCGCGATGAAGTGCGCGAGCTGAAAAGGGACATCGTCCTGACGCAGGATAACGACGTCCTGGACACCTGGTTCTCCTCCGCCTTGTGGCCGTTTTCGACGCTCGGCTGGCCGGAACCAACGGCGGCGTTAAAAACGTTCTATCCCACGAGCGTGCTCGTCACCGGCTTCGACATCATCTTCTTCTGGGTCGCGCGCATGATGATGATGGGTCTCAAGTTCATGGGCGACGTACCGTTTCGCGAGGTGTATATCCACGGTCTGGTGCGCGATGCCGAAGGCCAGAAGATGTCGAAGTCGAAGGGCAATATTCTCGATCCGCTCGACCTCATCGACGGCATCGATCTGGAAGCGCTGGTGCAGAAGCGCGTCAGCGGCCTGATGCAGCCGCAAATGGCGAAAAAGATCGAACAAGCGACGCGCAAACATTTCCCGCACGGCATTCCGGCCTACGGCACCGATGCGCTGCGCTTCACCTTCGCCTCGCTCGCGACTCAAGGCCGCGACATCAAGTTCGATCTCGGCCGTATCGAGGGCTACCGCAACTTCTGCAACAAGCTCTGGAACGCCGCGCGCTACGTGCTCATGAATACCGAGGGGCAAGACGTCGGCCTGGCGGGGAAGCTGGAGCTCAGCGCCGCCGATCGCTGGATCGTGTCGCGCCTCAACCAGGTTATCACGGACGTCGAAAACGGATTTCGCGAATACCGTTTTGATCTCGCGGCGCAGGCCATGTACGGCTTCGTCTGGCACGAGTACTGCGATTGGTATCTGGAATTGTCCAAGGTGGTGCTAACGGATGGGAATGCCTCGGCCGACGCGAAGCGCGGCACGCGCCACACGCTCGTTAATGTGCTCGAAAGGCTGCTGCGCTTGCTGCATCCGCTGATTCCATTCATCACGGAGGAAGTTTGGCAGCGTGTCGCGCCTATCCTTGGAGAGGATGAAGGAAAACAAACAATCATGCTCCAGCCGTATCCCGAGGCGGAGCCGGAAGCAATCGACGCGGCCGCGACCGAAGAAATGCAGTGGGTTATGTCGGTCATCGGCGCTATTCGCACCATCCGGAGCGAACGCGACATCGCGCCTTCCAAGGCACTGCCGGTCCTGCTCGCCGAAGGTTCCGAGCAAGAGCACCGGTGGATGCGGAACAACGAGAACTACTTCAAGCTCCTCGCGCGTACCGAATCGCTGACGTGGGTAAAGAGCGGTGCGGCAACACCGGAGTCCGCCATGGAGCTCGTCGGAAAACTGAAAGTGCTCGTTCCGCTCGGCTCGCTGATCGACAAGAAAGCCGAGCTCGAGCGCCTCCAGAAGGAGATCGAGAAATACCAGAAGGAATTGGAGAAGGCTCGCAACAAACTCGCCAACCAGGATTTCGTCGCGCGCGCGCCCGCGCAAGTCGTCGAGCAGGAAAAAACCCGCGTGCAGCAGTTCGAGCAGGCGCTGGCGAAACTCCAAACGCAACGGGAACAAGTCGCGGCTCTTTCTGGTTAATCCTCGCGTCCGCCCTGCCCCTCGCTGGTAAATCGCTACGCTAACAGGCAACGCAGGAGCGTCTCGACCGCTCTTCTTAACTAAGGATGAACCATGCCCTGGCTGCCCGTCTTGAATACCGTCCTCCCCTACCTCACGACCATCGTCACGGCCGCGGTGCCGCACTTCAGCGGCAGAAAAGACAGCGAGCGGATTACGGAGTTACAGGAGGCGGTGAAGCAGAATGCCGAGTCCGTGAAAATACTCGCCGAACAGATGCAACGGACGATACAGGCGATCGAAACCGGCGCCGTGTCGGCCGAGCGCGCGATCAGGCAAAGCCGAACTATCAGTATCGTTGCGGTCATCGTCGCGGTTATTTCCCTATGCACCACGCTGGTCGCCGTGTGGATGCGATAAGTCGCTTCCCGAAGCGGGTGAAGCAACTGGGCCTGACGAAATTCCCGAGTTCGAAGAACAAGGGGCAGGAGCTGTTCCACCGGCAAGGGAAATGGTTATAGTCGCGCCATGGCTGACACACCTCCGACTCGCCCTCGCCCCGCCAACTGGCTGCGTGTTTTTCTACCGTTCGCCTTCGGCTACTACCTTTCGTACCTGCTGCGCAACGCCAACGCCGTGCTCGCGCCCGAGCTCACGCGCGAGTTGAGCTTGAGCGCGGCCGACCTCGGCCTGCTCACCAGCACGTACTTTTTCGCCTTCGGCGCGTTTCAGATTCCCCTCGGCATCCTGCTCGATCGCTATGGCCCGCGGCGCGTGGAAGCGACGTTATTGCTCTTTGCCGCCGGCGGCACGCTGGTGTTCGCGTGGGGCCACAACATCGGCGAGCTCGCCGTCGGCCGCGGTCTGATCGGGCTCGGCGTCTCCGCTTGTTTGATGGCGGGACTGAAAAACTTTTCGCAATGGTATCCCGCCGAGCGCCAGTCCTCGCTCACCGGCGCGATCATGGCGGCCGGCGGGCTCGGCATGATCACCGCGAGCATTCCGATGGAAATGCTGCTGCCGGTTCTCGGCTGGCGCGGCGTGTTCGTGCTGCTCACCGCGATCCTGGTCGCGGCCGCGGCGTTCCTGTTCGTCGCGGTCCCGGATCGTCAAGATGGAATCGCGAAGTCGACGATGAAGGAACAGTGGCAAGGCGTGGCGCATATCTTCAAGAGCCGCGACTTCTGGCGCTTCGCGCCGCTGATGACGCTCTTCTCCGGCGGGTTCATGGCGGTACAGGGCCTGTGGGCCGTGCCTTGGTTTCTCAACGTGGACGGATTGACGCGCGACGGCGCCGCGCAACACCTGTTCGCCATGGCCGTGGCCTCGCTAACGAGTTTTTTCGCCATGGCCGCTTTTTCCACGAAGCTCATCCGCCGCGGCGTCAAGCCCGCCGCCTTGATGGGCGGCTTGCTGGCGGTCGCCTGGGTGTGCCTGGTGATGATCACGACACGTATCGGCCCGCAGCTGCCGCTCTGGGCGATGACCAGCTTCTGCGCGTCCACGGTCACCCTCGGCTACGCCGCGCTCGGCGGTCACTTCGCGCCCGCCCTTTACGGCCGCGTCAGCACCGCGCTCAACCTCGCCGCGTTCGTCGGCGCGTTTTCGCTGCAATGGGGCCTCGGCGTGCTCATCGATCTGTTCGTCGCCGCGGATTGGTCCAAGGCCAGCGCCTTTCGCGCGGCGTTCGCCGTCATGGCGACGCTGCAGCTGCTTTCCTGGGTTTGGTTCGTCGTCGCGGGCCGCCGCCAGGCGGCGCTTCGCACCAGTCCGGCCCACGTGCGACCAACGCCCTGATCCGGAATCCCTTGGCTCCGCAATTATTCCATGTCTCCCACGGTATTTTCCGCGCCTATGGAAGCCCGCCGCGCCGCCAATCGGGCGGCAGTACCGTTCCCTATTACAGCTTGTTATCTTTAATCACACGGGGCTTGTGCATTCCATTGGAGGAATTCCCATGATTGAAATCTCCCCAAAAGTCGAACGCCGGGTGGCGATCGTGAACGAGAACCGCTCGGTTCTCGAAGCCGCGCAAGTGATGGTCGATCGCTTCATCGGCTCGGTGGTGGTCGAGGGGTCTTCCGTGATTCAGGGCATCTTCACCGAACGGGATCTCATGCGCGTCGTCGCGCAACGGCAAGATCCCGCCACGGTCAAACTGAAGGAGGTCATGCGCACCGCGCTCGTGCATGTCGCACCCGACGATAGCGTCGAGCACTGCATGGACCTCATGCGCAAGAACCAGTGCCGGCACCTGCTGGTATTCGATCGCGGGGACTTTGTCGGCATCGTTTCCTTGCGCGATCTCGCCGCTCTGATGCTGGAAGAGAAGGAAGCCCTGGTTGAACAACTCACCTCGTACATTACCAGTTGAGGCCACGTGCAGCGCCGGGATACGTCATCGCGGCATCATGGGATTCCTGACGCTCGTCGGCTTCGTCTCGAGCATTGCTACGGCGTCGTCGATGGCGGCTGAGCTCCACGTCGGCGATACGGCGCCGGACTTTGCGCTGCAAGCGAGCGACGGCCAGACCTATCGGCTGGCGGATCTCAGAAATAAGGAAAGCGTAGTGCTCGCATGGTTTCCCAAGGCTTTCACCCGCGGCTGCACCGTCGAGTGCAAATCGTTGGCGAAGAACGGTCATCTTATTAAGAAATACCGGGCGAGCTACTTCATGGTCAGCACCGACCCGCCCGAAGCGAACAAGGGGTTCGCGGCCGAAACGCAGGCGGACTTTCCGCTCTTAAGCGATCCGACCAAGGAAACCGCCAAGGCGTACGGCGTGCTGAACCTCTTTAGAATGGCGAGCCGCTATACCTTCTATATCGGCCCGGACGGCAAGATCCGCGCGATCGACAAGGCCGTCAATCCGGCGACCTCGGCGGAGGACATGGCGGCGATGCTCGGTAAGCTCGGTACGCCGCTGCGCCAATAGCTTTCGCCATGGCGCGGGCGGTTGCACAAAATTCGCCCACGCCCGGTGTCGATTCGCCGCCGGAAATTACCGATCGCACGCGACCCGCGTTCCTCGGTCTAATGGAGCATTACGCGGTAGAGATTTCACCGATCGACTCAGGCACAATTCGCCGATGCGCCCATTCCGCCTTGCATTCGCCGCCCTCCTCGCGCTCCTCTTTCTCGCGACCGCGGCCGCGGCGCGTGTTCCTGATTTCACGTTCAATACCGACCGCGGTCCGCTGGCGCTGAAGAGCCTGCGCGGAAAAGTTGTCTATCTCGACTACTGGGCGTCGTGGTGCGGGCCGTGCCGCCGGTCGTTTCCCTTCATGAACGAGCTGCAGGCGCGCTATGGAGACAAGGGCTTCGTGATCGTCGCGGTTACGCTCGATCAGAACGTGAGCGAGGCGCGGCGCTTCCTCGCGCGGTATCCGGCCGACTTCATCGTCGCCTACGACCCGGATGGTGTCACGTCACGCGCCCTCCAGGTGCGGGGCATGCCGACCACGTTTCTCATCGACCCGCGCGGCGAGATCGCGTGGAGCCACGCCGGGTTCAGCGACGCCGACAAAAGCAAGATCGAGCGCGAGATCGAAGCGCTGCTCCCGGCCGGCACAACGGTGTGACGCGCGACGAGGTGTTATGCCGCCTGCTTCAGACGCGCGAGTAACTGCGTTTTCATCGCGTCGGGCATTCCCAGAAAGTTGGTTTCGACCATCCCGAACAGCGCCTGCTGGCTTTCCTTGGGCCAGCCGCGAAACTCCGCGGCCATCGCTTCGACGTATTGATCGCGCTCCGGTTCCGACATCCGGGCGAACGTAGCGCGCGCCCGCTAACGCGCCGCCCGATCGGCGGGGAAGCGTTAGAAGCTCCGCACGTATTCGAGCCGATAGCCGCTATTGTGCTCGTCGGTCGTGATCGCAAGCTTCACGCTCCCGCCATGCGCGCGCCAATCGAACTGCAAACGATGCTCGCTACTAAAGCCGAGTAACGTCGTCATCGCGGAATGCCCGATCGGAAAGCTCGCCTTGATTCCGTCACGGGCCACGCGATAGTCCACGGCGCCGAGATTGAAGGAGAAGAGCCGGCTGTTGCGCCAGGAGTCGAGGGCGCCGGCTTCCGCTTCGTGCGCGCGGCCCGGGTCGGTCTCGCTCGCTCGGGTGTTCGCCGGCGGGTCGATCGTGAGCGAGGGCAAATCCGCGCGCGCGGGCGGGAACGTCAGGGAAAGTGCGAAACCGAGCGGAACCAGCAATAGGAATTTGTGCATGGCGGATCTCCCTTCTGCCATTACTAGCGTCACCAATTTAAAGCGGGTAAAGGAAGCGGTTGCGCCAACTTTTACTTACATGGGCTACCTGAAGCGGGTGTTGGTTCTTGGCCATGGTGTTGGGGTTGCGCTATCCCCTTCACACTCCGGAGCGATGAAGCGGCGCGGCGCGAACCGGCGATAGCCACTTCTCAACGCGAGCAAATGCTAGGAAAGAAATTATGCGGCGCGTTCTACGACGCCCCCACTACTCGTAGCGTCGAACGAGCGCGGCCCGCGGCTTGCGACGACTGCCGGGAAGATGAACCGGGACTATTTGCGGACATGCCATCGACGAGTGGATGGGCATGCGCGAATCAATGAAGACCGATCGCCTGACAACTATGCGTTCGAAGGTACCGAACCGCGTGCTTCGTGCGGGCTCGCGCTCCGGCGGGTGGACGCCCTTCGGTCGGCGCGGATCATGTCGCTACCCCGCTCCGCGATCATGACGGTCGGCGCGTTGGTGTTGCCCGAGGTGATCGTCGGCATGATCGACGCATCGACTACGCGCAAACCGGAGAGGCCGCGTACGCGCAGGCGCGAATCGACGACGGCCGACGGGTCGTCTTCCCGGCCCATCGTGCAGGTGCCGACCGGATGAAAAATAGTCGTGCCGATATGGCCGGCGGCCGTCGCCAGTTCCGCATCGGTTTGAAACTTAGCACCCGGCAGATACTCCTCCGGCTGATACGGCGCGAGCGCGGGCATGGAAACGATACGCCGCGTCAGGCGCAGCGCCGCCGCGGCCGTGAGACGATCGGCATCCGTCGACAAGTAGCACGGCGCGATCTTCGGCGCCGCCGCCGGATCGCGCGACGTAATATGGACGTGGCCGCGCGAGGTCGGCCGCAGATCGCATACGCTCGCCGTGAAGGCCGCAAAGGCGTGCAGCGGATCGCCGAATTTGTCGAGCGAGAGCGGCTGCACGTGATACTCGAGGTTCGGCGTGTCGCATTTGTCATCGGACTTGGCAAACGCGCCGAGCTGACTCGGCGCCATGGCGAGCGGGCCGCTGCGATGCAAGGCATACTCCAACCCGATCCGAAATTTTCCCCAAAGCGTATCGACCATCATGTTGAGGCATTTGATGCCTTGAATCTTGTAGATCATGCGCAGCTGCAGATGGTCCTGCAGGTTGGCGCCGACGCCCGGCGCATCGTGGACCACCGGTATGCCGAGCGTTTGCAGCCGCGCGCCGGCGCCGATGCCCGAGCGTTCGAGAATGTTCGGCGAACCGATGGACCCGGCCGCGAGCACGGTTTCGAGGCGCGAGGCGGCGTGCATCCTTTCCCCGTCGAGCAAAAACTCAACGCCCGTGACGCGCTTCCCCTGAAACGACAGCCGATCGATCAGCGCGCCCGTCACGATCTTCAAATTGGGCCGCTGCGTCACCGGGCGCAGGAACGCCTTGCGCGCATTCCAGCGCACGCCACGGCGCTGGTTCACCTCGAAGCGGCTGACGCCGAAATTGTCGCCGCGGTTGAAATCTTCCGTACGCGGAATTCCCGCCTGCTCCGCCGCGTCGGCGAAGCGCTCGAGAATGTCCCAGTGCAGCCGCTGGCGCTCGACGCGCAGCTCGCCGCCCGCCCCGTGCGCTTCATCCGCGCCGCGCCAATAATCCTCGCTGCGCTTGAACACCGGCAGCACCTGCGCCCACGCCCATGACGCATCGCCGGTGAGCCGCGCCCATTGATCGTAGTCGCGCGCCTGTCCGCGCATGTAGATCATCGCGTTGATGGACGACGATCCTCCGAGCACGCGTCCGCGCGCGTAGAGGATGGAGCGCCCGTTGAGCCCCGGCTCGGCTTCGGTGCGGAAACACCAGTCCGTGCGCGGATTGCCGATGCAATAGAGATAACCGACGGGTATGTGAATCCAGATCCAGTCGTCTTTGCCGCCGGCCTCGAGCAGCAACACCGACACGTCCCGGTCTTGCGACAGCCGATTGGCCAGCACGCACCCGGCGGTTCCGCCGCCGACGACGATGTAGTCAAACGCGCCGTAGTTCTTCATAAAGCGTAATCCGCAATGAACCGAGCTATAGAAACACATGCCCGATGGCCGGTAAACACGGGCCCGCTCGCACCACCCGATCGCCTACAGCGTCTACACTTCCAGTGCGTATCTCCTCGATGACAGCGACGAACGGGAACCGTATGGCCGAATACCGCAGATGGGGCTTCTGGGGCACAACGATATGGTCGGTGCTACTGCTGGCCCTGTTTGTCGCGCTCCAGGTCGCGTTTCTTTTCTTTTATATCACCGTCACGTCGGCGCCGGGTTCCGACATCAACTACAGCGAGGAAATGACGCGGCTTCGCTACAACGGCGACGTTCTCGCCTTCGCGACGTTCTTCACGACGATCGTTTGCGTGCCGATCATTCTCGGCGTGATAAAGCTCAAGCGCGGTTCGCGCCTGGCCGACTACCTCCCCCTCACTGCGCCGCCGGCGCGCACGCTGGCGCTATGGTCGGCGGCGGTGGTTCTCTACGTCATCGCTTCGGACGTGACGTCATTGCTCACCGACAATCCGGTGGTCCCCGAATTCATGGAGGAAGCCTATTCCTCCGCCGGCCACAAGGCGCTGCTCTGGGCCGCCATCGTCCTGGCCGCCCCGCTGTTCGAGGAAATCTTCTTCCGCGGATTCGTGATAGCGGGACTGGCGCAATCGAAAGTCGGAACGGTGGGCGCCGTCGTGATCGCGTCCCTGGCGTGGGCGACGATTCACGTCCAGTACGACCTTTACGGCGTCGCCACCATTTTTTTATTCGGCTTGATGCTCGGAGCCGCAAGAATAAAAACCGGCTCCCTGGCGACGCCCTTGCTGCTCCATGCGTTTGCCAATGCCATCGCGATCCTCGAGGTGGTGGTGTTGCCAAGCGGCGTTTGATCCACGGTACACCGGCAGCCGCAGCGGCGTTCAGCACCCGTTCGCTTCGGTTCACTCTTCTCGCTCACGCAGGCCGTCTTCGCTACATCGCGAACAGCGTACAGTCCGTCTCCCGCCATTGAGACCTCGTCGGCCCGAGCGGGCCGCGAATTAGACCGCAAGAACCGGATGGTCGGAGGGCGGATTACAGCGGAGACTTGCCGGCGTCCAACCGACGAGAGGTCTCCCGTGACCACCTTCATTTTCGTACACGGCTCCTGGCACGCGGGCTGGAACTGGCACAAAGTCATTCCGCTGCTCGAACAGGCGGGACATAGAGGCGTCGCGCCGGATATGCCGGGGCACGGGCGCGATCGCACGCCGGCAAGCGGGGTGTCGCTCGAACGCGGCGTGGACGCCGTGCTGGAATGCGCCGACGCTGAGCCCGATCCGGTCGTGCTGGTCGCGCACAGCCGCAACGGCATTCTCATCTCGCAAGCCGCGGAGCGGCGGCCGGCGCGAATCGCCGGCCTGGTTTATCTCGCGGCTTACCTCGTCCCGAACGGCAAGTCGATGATGGAATACGCGCTCCAGGATCGCGCCTCGCTCGCCGTCCAGAACATCGAGACGAACCTCGATCGCCGGCTCATGCGGCGTCTGCTCCCGCTGCTGAGAATTCCCGCTTGGCGGCGGCTGATTCGCGCGCTATTACCCGAACGCATGCAAACCCATCGGCTCCGGCGCACGGCCTACCGCGAGGCGCTGTATCATGACTGCCCGGAGGAGATCATCGAGCTGGCGCAGGCGTTGCTCGAGCCGGAACCGAACTGGGCAGGGTTCACGCCGTTGCAATTGACCGCGGAACGATATGGGTGCGTGCCGAAAGTCTATGTCGAATGCCTGCAGGATCGCGCGGTGACGCTCGAATTGCAGAGACAGATGCAGCGCGAGTCGCCGTGCGACCATGTCTACGCGCTCGACTCCGG
>Ga0070741_10001050_pt1 | contig 89122 bp, 78 predicted proteins | sample Coa_R1_4_FD_66440 | JGI IMG/M metagenome (GOLD analysis project Ga0070741, IMG submission 66440) | Surface soil microbial communities from Centralia Pennsylvania, which are recovering from an underground coalmine fire - Coalmine... | ecosystem: Environmental > Terrestrial > Soil > Unclassified ... | reverse complement strand
AAGGAGGTGGAGGTGCAGCCGGCGATGTAGCTCGCGCGCGCGACGGTGAACGGCTCTTGCGCCCGCCGCGCGCCGAACTCGGCCACGCGCCGCCCCTGCGACGCCCACACGACGCGCGCGGCCTTGGTGGCGATTAGCGTCGAGAGGTTGATCGCTTGCAGCAGGCCCGACTCGAGCAGCAGCGCCTCGCAGAACGGCCCGGTCACGCGCAAGAGCGGCTCCTCGGCGAACGCCACCGTGCCCTCGGCCATCGCCAGCACCTCGCCGGTGAAGCGCAGGCCGCGCAGGAAGGCCAGGAAGCCGCGGTCGTAGTCGCGCACCTGCTGCAGGAACGCCAGGTCTTCCTCGCTGTAGTGGAACGCCTGCAAAAACTCCAGCGCCTGCTCCAGGCCGGCCACCAGCAGGTAGGCGCTGCCGAACGGCGCGCGGCGCGTGTACAGGTCGAAGGTCGTGTCCTGCAGCTTGCCATGTCGCCAGGCGACGTAGGCGGCGTCGGGGTGGTACAGGTCGGTCATCAAGCCCGGGTGGTAGGCGACGTAACTGCGGTTCAGCGCGGCCTCCTCGGGCGACACGGGCGGCACCCACTCGTCGGGCGAGAGCGGCGGGCGCTTCGTGCCGGCGCCCCGCGCGCCGTTGGGCCAGAGGTTCTCGCTGTTCATTGCGCCACGCCCGCGCTGGCCGCCACGCGCGCGCCCGCCTCGCGCATGGCGCGCATGGCGCGCTCGCCGTCGTCGGGCTGGAGGTTCACCGCGCGCACCGCGTCCGCGAGCACCGTCACCTCGAAGCCCAGGCGGCGGGCGTCGAGCGCGGTCGCCTGCACGCAGTAGTCCGTCGCGAGCCCGCCGATATACACGTGCCGCACGCCCAGCTCGTGGAGCAGGTCCGCCAGGGGCCGGCCCGCAGCATCGCGTGCCTCGAACCCCGAGTAGGCGTCCTCATCCTCCCCCATCCCCTTCGAGACGACGATGGTGCCGGCGGGGAGCTGGAGATCGGGATGGAACTCCGCGCCCGGCGTGCCCTGCACGCAGTGCGCGGGCCAGGTGCCGCCGTGGCTCTGGAAGTGCACGGTGCGCGGCGGGTGCCAGTCGCGCGTGGCGATCACGGGACGCCGGGCGGCGGCGAAACGGGCAGCGACGGCATTGAGCGGCGCGACCACCAGGTGCCCCTCGGCCACGGCGAGCGCGCCACCCGGACAGAAGTCGCGCTGCACGTCTACCAGCAGGAGAGCGCTGTCGGGCTCGGGCATCCACTCCATCGCTCCGCTCCTTTCGCGCCAGGCGCTCGTGTGTCGAGCAATTATTTCCATGATGATAGCATATCTCTCGGCGGACGCAAGGGGCGCGGGGCGCTCGCAAGGGCGCGGTTACTGTCCTCCGCGACGAGACGCCCCCGGCGGTCGCGGCAGCGGTTGCCGGCGAGCAGACTGGCGCAGCGCCGCGATCCCCGGACGTCGCGCGCGCCGGCTGCCGCGCCGTCAGCGGCCGTTGGCGGCGGTGGGAGCGCCAAAGCGGGGCGCCTCGGGCGCGCGGGCGGTCGGCGGCGCGGGCGGGGCAGCGGTGGGCGGCGGCGCGGCGGTCGGGCGCACGGCGGTGGGCCGCGGCGCGGCGGGCGCGGTCGTCGGCGGCAGCGGGCCGCGTGCGGGCTCCGTCGGCGGCGCCGCTGGGACCGTGGGCGGCACGGCGGTCGGGCGCACCGCGGTCACGGCCGGCGCGGCGGTCGGCGCGGGGGCCTGGTGCTCGGGGACGGCGGTCGGGCGCACGGCCGTGGGCGGCGGCGCGACCGTGGGCGGCGCGCTGCGGCCCGGCGAGGCTACGACGGCCACGGTGGGCGCGGGCGGCGGCGCGCTGATCGGCGCGCTGGTGCGCGGCGCGCTCGTCGTCGCCGGGCTGAGCGGCGCACCCGCCGTGCTCGTCGCGCCGGAGGGGAGCACAGTGCCCGCTGCCGGGCTGCCCGTTGTCGCGACGACAACCGGCGGCACGGGCGTCGGGCGCGCCGCGGGGTTGGGGGCGCGCAACGCCGAGCGCGTGCGCGCGCTGCCGGGCGCGTTGAAGTAGTCGTAGACCGCGCGGCTGAGCGCTGCCTGGGCCTGCGTCGCCTGGCCGACGTCGGGCGTCTCTTCCGATAAGAGCACGATCACGTAGGCGGCGTCGGGGGAGTACACGATCCCCGCGTCGTGTACCACGCCATCGAGATTGCCGGTCTTGTGCGCGACGGGCGTGTCGCGCGGCAGTTGCGCGGGCAGTCGGTCGTTGACCTTCTGGTCGAGCAGTAGCTCGAGCATCTCCGTGCTGGCGGCCGGACTTGGCCCGCGGCCCAGCGCCAGCAGCTCCAGCAGGTGCAGCAAGTCGCGTGGCGAGGTGGTGAGGCGCTCGCCCACCTGGCGCGTCTCCCGCATGCCCAGCTCTTGCATCGCATTGTTGATGTTCGCCCAGCCGAGCTTGTCGGCGAGCAGGTTGGCCGTGGCGTTGTCGCTGCGGGTGATCATCCGGTCGATGGCCCAGGCCACGCTGACCGGCGTGCCCACCGGCACTTCGAGCGTGCCCAGGTCGAGTCGCGCGTAATTGTCCGTGAGCGTCATCTGCTCGTTGAAGTTCAGGTGGCCCATCTCGCGCTGGCGATAAGCCTCGTACATCACCGTCAGCTTGAACAGGCTGGCCGACGGGAAGGCGCGGTCCGCGTTCACGAGGACGCCCTCGCCCGTCTCCAGGTTCTTGATCGCCACGCCGAAGATGCCGCGCAGCTCGCCGAGTCGCTTGTGGACCAGGTCTGCTAGCTCGGGCGAGGCGCTGAACGGCTTGGCGCCGGCCGGCCCGGGCGGGGCGACGTCCGGGCTCTGCGGGTCCAGCACGGCCCGCGGGGCGCGCGCCGCGGGCACGACGAGGGTCGCCGCCGGCGGGGACGCGACGATGGCGGGCGCCGGGCCGCCGACACGGTCGCTGCCGACCACGATCTGGACGACCACGAAGGCGAGGAGACTGAGCCCGAGGACGAGCGCGATAATCGCCGCGGCCGGGCCGCCGGGAGCGCGCCGCCGCGCCTGGCCCCGGCGCCCGGCGAGCGTTGGGCGGTTCGGACGCCGTGGGCCCTGGGGCCGCGCGCTCGGCATCTCGCGCGTCGGCGCGTCGTTCGGTCTCCCTGCCACACCCGCTCCGAGCGTTCCCCTGATGAGTCGGCGCGCTTCGCCAGCGGCCGCCGCCGCGGCCCGCGCACCGCCCGCCCGTCCGGGCGCCGGGCGGATTGTAGCACGCCCCCGTCCTGACCCGCAGGGATTCTGTGACATTTCCGTTACACGGATGGTGAGTGTGACCGCGTCGCCTGTCGCCCCGCAGCGTTTGCTTGAGCGTCTCCGAACCCCTTTGCTAGCATCTTCCGGCGCCATTCCCGCGACGGAGAGGCCATGCGGAAGCTCGCGCTCGTCTTGCTCACGGCCGCGGCCCTGCTCACGCTGACGAGCTGCCGCGCCGGCGCGCCCTTGCTGGGCGCGGTCTACACCACCGGCCCTGCGTTGCGCGTGCTGGGCGAGGGCGCGGCGCAGCCCGCCGTGGTGCACTACTCGCTCGGGCGGCCAGCCGACGTGACCGTCTGGCTCGATCGGATGGGCGGCGACCGCCTCGTCCTGCGCGAGCGGCAGCCCCGTCCGCCGGGCGACGATTACCAGCTCAGTTTTGATGGCACGTATGCTCCCTCGCCCGAGGGGATCGAGCGTCGCGTCGTCGCGCCGGGCCAGTACCGCGTCACGGTCCAGGCCGTGGACGCGCAGGGCTACCGCGAGGAGAGCAGCGCTGAGGTGGCCGTGGCGGCCGCGGATACCGAGCCGCCGCAGGTCGAGAACCTCGTGGCGCAGCCCGAGGTTATCTCGCCCAACTTCGACGCCATCGACGACGTGGCCCAGATCAGCTTCCGTCTGACGAAGGACGCCCGCGTCTCCATCTACGCCACCGACGAGCAGGGCCGCAAGCAGTACGTCGGCGTGCGGGACGACAAGCGCGACGCCGGCGAGTATGCTGAGACGTGGTCGGGCGTGGTGAACGAGCGGCCCTTGCGCGACGGGTTGTACTACTACACTGTGGAGGCGCGCGACCGCGCGGGCAACGTCAGCGTGGCGCGCGTGCCGGTGACGCTTGCGTCGGGCGGCGTGCCCAAGGCGAAGATCACGTCGGTGTACATCGCGCCGCGCCAGGTGCTGCTCGGCGACACGGTGCGCGTGGAGATCAGCGTGCGCAACATCGGCGACACGGTGCTGCGCACGCAGGGCCCCGACCCCGGCTACGCCTACAATAGCTACGAAAGCTTCGGCTCGATCGAGAACGGCGCCTACATCGACCGCGCCGGCTTCTGGCGGGTGGGCATCGACTGGCAGGGCGCGCCGACGACCGCGGGCGCCCGCTACCCGTACCGCTGGGGCTTCGGCCGCGACCTGGCCCCCGGCGAGGAGGCGACCGTCTGGGGCACCATCCAGATGCTCCACAAGGTGACGAAGATGTGGCTCTACGCCGGCCTCGTGCAGGAGGGGCACCGCTACTGGGACGACGGCGTGGGCCGCTCGCTGGTCGAAGTGAGTTTTTAGGTGGGGGCCACCCCCACCACCCCGCCATCCTCACCCCCCAGGATTGGGGGGCCGGGGGGGCCAGCGATCACCGCGGCGGTGCTGGCCCGCGACGAGGCCCGGTTCATCGGTCCCTGCCTGGCGAGCCTGGCCTGGGCGGACGCGCTGCTCGTGCTTGTGGACGACCGCACCGCCGACGCCACGGCGGCCGTCGCCCGGCAGCATGGCGCGCGGGTGTGCGTCGTCCCGTTCGAGAGCTTTCCCCGGTTCCGCAACCGCGCGCTCGCGCTGGCCGAAACCGAGTGGGTGTTCTTCGTGGATGCCGACGAGCGCGTGCCGCCCGCGCTGGCGGCCGAGGCGCGCGCCGCCGTGGCCCGCGCGGCCCGGGACGGCACCGCCGGCTACTGGGTGCCGCGGCGCAATCGCATCCGCGGGCGGTGGGTGCGCGGCGCCGGCTGGAGCCCCGACTATCAGTTGCGGCTGCTGCGGCGCACGGCCGCGCGCTATGCGCCCGACGGGCTGGTCCACGAGGTGGCCGCGCTCGACGGCCCGGCGGGCTGGCTGCGCGAGCCGCTCGTGCACCTCAACTACGACACGCTCGGCGAGTTCGTGACGAAGCAGCGGCGTTACGCGGCGCTGGAGGCCTGGACGCGCTGGCGGCAGGGCGAGCGCGTGCGCGCCCGCGCCTTCGTGGGCCAGCCCGCCCGCGAGTTCTGGCGCCGCTACGTGACCCTCGGCGGCTATCGCGACGGCGCGCTCGGGCTGCTCCTGGCGGCCTATCTCGGCTACGCCGCCTGGCTACGGACCCGCCGGCTCGCCCGCCTCTGGCGCACCCGCGGCGCGCCGACTGCTGCGGGTGCGGCGATCCGCCAGCCCGCGGTCGTGCCGGGCGCGGCGCCCAACGCGGGGCGCTCAGCGGGTTGAGCGCTCGGTGGCCGGCGTGATGTTCGAGGGCAGCCAGAAGTGGGCGGTCACGTTCGTGGCGCCGATGATGCGCAGCTCGCGCATGATGCGGCGGTTGTCGTCGCCCTCCACGAACGAGCGCCACGAGTCCAGGCTGTCGAACTCGATCGTCACCATGACCTGCGGCGTGCTCTCCATCGGGTTGCGGAACGTGCGGAACTCCGCGACGCCCGGGTGCCGCAGCACGGTCGGGATCCAGTCGTTGCGCGCCTTATTGGAGTAGACCGTGAGGTTCTCGCGGTGAGTGGGCAGGTCCCAGGTCATCACGTAGAGGACCATCTTCTCGCATCCCGCTATAAGATCGTGGACGCGGCCGCCGCGGCCCGCGCGTGCCCAGCCAGTAACCTCAGTATACGCCGCCCGAACTCGCCGTGGGCTGCCACGGCCCGGCGGTGTTCGAATCGAGCGAGACAGGGCGCTTGGGAGGCCGTGGACTGATGCAGATCGGACGGCCCCGGGGTGGGCGGACCTCGCGGCCCATCCGCTAGACTACTGCGGTATGGGAGGCGGGCGACCGGGCCGCGGCTGCTGCCCCGATTAGCCGTGGCGAGCCCACGGCGCGTGCCCGGTAAGGCGAGCGGTCCGCTCGCCCGCCCGCGCGGCGTAGCCTGCGCCGATCAGGTAGGTGGCACTGCTGTACTCCGGAGGCGCCGTGAGCGACGACCTGGCGCGGCGCACCGACCGCTACCGGCCCGTGTGGCGGCCGGTGGCCGAGGAGCAGTATCGCGGCTTCCGGCTGCTCGTGCGCGAGAACGTCAGCCCGGCCGCGCGCCAGCTCGTCCGCGACATCAATACTTACTTCCCCGAGCGCCGCTGGAGCTTCATCCCCTCGCCGCGCGGCTGGTACGTCTTCTGCGCGATCGCCGAGCAGCCGGACCCGCTCGCTGACCTGATCGTCACGCGCACTTTCGGCGCGCACCGCAGCCACGCCGGCGAGGGCCACACCTGGTGCAACGACACGCTGCAGCCGCGCCCCGACGTGATGAACCTGGACGAGCCGGACCTGCTCGTGCGCTTGCGCGAGCAGGTTGACCGCTACCTGGCCGCGCGCGACGCGCTGGTCGCGCGCCTCACCGCCCTGCGTGCCCGTGCCGAGCATCTGGAGTGAACGATAGCGTGGCACTAGCGTGCGGCGCCGCCCGCCCTGCTGTCAACGGGGTTAGCGGCACGGAGCCGCCTCCTCGCGCACGACGCGATAGCGCAGGTACAACTCGTCCCCGTCGGCGTGGACCGTCAGCAGCCGGAGGCGCGGCGCCGCCGCGGGCGCGAAGGGCGCGCCCTCGACGATGGTCGGGCCAGGGCCGGCGGCCAGCTTAGGCGCCAGCGTGAGAAACAGCTCGTCCACCAGGCCGGCGGCGAGCAGCGCGTGGTTCAGGGTGGGGCCGCCCTCGCAGAGCAGCCAACGCACCCCCAGCTCGGCACGCAGCGCGCCGAGCGCCGCCGCGAGGTCCACGGCGCTCTCGCCGGCGATGAGCACCCGTAAGCCCGCGCGCGCGGCCGGGGCCAGGGCGGCGGCGCCGGCCGCGCTCGTGATCAGCGCCCGCGCGAAGTCGGCGCGCGTGAAGAAGCTCCGGTCGAGCGGCAGCCGGCCCGAGTTGCTGACGAGCACGCCGAGCGGCTGGGCCGACTGGCCCCGCGCCAGCCGCGCCGCGGCGTAGCTCGCCGGCACGGTGGGCGTCAGCGCCTCGGCGCGGAGCGTGCCGGCGCCGACCATGACGGCGTCGGCCTGGGCGCGAAGCTGGCGCATGAGCAGGCGGTCGGTGGGGCTGCCGATCCCGGCAGCGCGCCCTGCCACCGCGGCGCGGCCATCTGCCGTGCACACCATGTTGAGCGCGACATGGGGACGCGCGCCCGCCGGCGCGCGCCAATCGAGCGCGGCGTAGACCGAGTCCGGCGACTGCTCGCCCGCCGGCGGCGGCAACAGGCGCAGCACGGCCCGACTCCTGCCTGCGTGTGGGGCCGATTATACCAGCCACGCTCCGGCCCGGTGCCGCCAGCCGCCCGCGTTTGCGCGCCGTGGCGCAACCGCGCCGAGCCGTGGTGGAGCGTCGGCGGCCTCAATGGTATGATGGGCCGAGCGTCGCGCGAGCGGCGCGGGGTAGACTGTCTGCTAGGAGTACCCAGGGGAGTCATGCGCTACACGATGTGCCGCTGGTGCCGCCGGTTCAACCCCACCACGATCGAGCTGTGTCGCGAGTGCGGCCATGAGGCCCACGTGACCAGGCGCCAGTGCGCCTGCAAGCGTTGCCGCACGACGCGCGCGGGCGCACTGAAGGCGCTTCCCGCGCCCGATCCCCTGCTGCAACAGCGCCTGGCGTTCGCGCGGTGGCTGGTCGCCAGCGGGCGGCTCACCGACCAGCTCTAGCGACCGTTCCGTGACCGCCCCGGGCGGGCGTCCGCCCACCCGCGTACCGGCGTGCCCGGCGGGAAGATCAATGCAGACCACTCGCCCCGTGGTGCTGGTCGTCGAGGACGACGAGGGCATCGCCGAGCTGCTGCAGATGCTGCTGGAAGGGGCCGGCTACCGCACCGAGCGTGCCGCCGACGGCGCGTCGGGCCTGGCCCGCGTCCAGGCCGGTGGCCTGGACCTGGTGCTGCTGGACCTCATGCTGCCCGGCCTCGACGGCCTGGAGTTGTGCCGACGGGTGCGCGCCCAGAACCAGGACGTCTTCTTGCCGATCATCATGATGACGGCCCTGGTGACCGAGCAGCAGCGCCTCGACGGCTTCGCGGCCGGCGCCGACGACTACGTGCTCAAGCCCTTCTCGCCCGACGAGCTGCTCGCGCGCGTGCAGGTGTGGCTGCGCGCCCGGCAGCGGCTCCAGGCCGCGCACGCCCTGCTGCTGCAGCAGGAGGTGGCGCTACGTGACGCCGAGCGTCGGCTGCTGGTGGCGCAGCTTGAGGGCGTCACGGTGACCGCCCGCGAGCTGGCCCACCGCCTGAACAACCACTTGCAGGGCATCATCGGCGTGCTCGACGTGCTGGCCCACCATCCCGGCCTGTCCGCGGAGGGGTACGAGCTGGCCCAGGAGGCGTTGCAGCAAGCGTCGGACAGCGCGCGCGTGATCGCCCAGCTTCAGCGCGTCGTGCGCGTCGAGATCCGCCAGACGCCCGTCGGGCCGGCCCTCGACCTCGACCGCTCCACGGACCGCTTCGGCCTTTGAGCCGGCTTACCGAGTGTGCGAGCTTCGCGGCGCCAGACCCATACCCGCCCGCGCCGCGCCGTCAGCAGAAGACGCTCTCGGGCAGGAACGCCGTCACGATCCAGTGCGGCGCGTCCACGACCTCGCTGATGCGCAGATCCACCGCCACGCTGCACAGCACGAACGCCTCCTCGCGCGACAGCCCGCGCGTTCGGCACAGGTGCTCGATCATGTAGCGCACGGCATTGCGGCTCGCCTCCATGAGATCGGTCCCGAACGCCGTGGTGGCGTAGTGCGGCCCGACGTTCGTGCGCGGGCCGAGCGGCCCGGCGGTGCGGAACTGCGGCTCCGCGATGGTGAACGAGTCGTGCAGCCGGAAGCGCAGGGTGACCGTGGCGGTCGTCTCGATCGCGGTCAGGCACACCTCGCCATCGCCTTGCGCGGCGTGCGCGTCGCCGCACGAGAACAGCGCGCCCTCGACCTCGACGGGCAGGTAGAGCGTCGTCCCGGCGGTAAGCTGCTTCACGTCCATGTTGCCGCCGGTCTGGCGCGGCGGCATCGTGCTGTGCTCGCCGGGCTCGGCCAGCGCCACGCCCAGGATGCCGCAGAACGGGTCGAGCGGGATCTCGACGCCGGGGCGCAGCACGGCGCGGTCGCGGCCGGCGAGGTCCCATTTCTGCAAGTAGGGCGCGGCGAAGTCGTCGGGCAGCAGGCCGCGGCCGGGCCTGATCGCCGTCCAGCCGAACGGCCCTGGGCGCACCTCGCGAATCTCGACCTCCAGCACGTGCCCCGGCCGCGCGCCGCGCACGTACACGGGGCCTGTGAGCGGGTGGCCGCGGAATTCCTTCCGCGCGACGTCCTCGGCCGTCGAGGCGGGGGTGTAGTAGCCATCGCCCGCGTCGCGCGTGGCGAACGTCACCTCGTCGCCCGGCTCGATCTCGAGGAGCGGCGCCAGCGCGTTGTTCCAGGCGTAGTGCACCTGCTCGCTGCCGAGCGTGTGCGTGCGTGTCTTGCCTATCGCCATGTCCTCACACCTCGTCGTCGGCCACGCCGCGGGGGCGCTCCGGCGCCAGCGCCACGGCGTCGATCTCGATCAGCAGCTCGCGCTCGCCCAGGTTCGCCACCTCGACGGTGGTGCTCGCGGGCAGGTGCTCGCCGAAGTAGCGGCGCCGCACGGCGCCCACCCGCTCGCGGTGGCGAATGTCGGTCAGGTAGCAGGTGACCTTCACCACGTCGCGCAGCGTGCAGCCAGCCGTCGCCAGCACCGCCTGGATGTTGTCCAGCACCTGCGCCGTCTGCGCCTCCACGTCGCCCTCGCCGACGATCTGGCCGTTGGGGCCGCGCGCCACCTGCCCGGCCACAAAGAGAAAGTCGCCCGCGCGCACCGCGTGCACGTAGGCGCCCGCCGGCGGCGCGACTCCTGCTGGCGTCAGTCGCTGCGGCTCCATGCTGTCCCCTCCCGTGCCACTCGCATCACTCGATTCCCTGACAGCTAGCCACCAGTATAGGCCGGGGTCGGGCGACACGGCCCGCCAATCGCGCCCCACGCCGGGCGCGGCAGCAGCTCAGCGGCGAGCCCGCGCTAAAGCGACGGGGGCCGGCTGCCGCGCGGCTGCCTGCGCGCCGCGGACGGCAGTCGCGCGGGCCGCCCGTCGGCGGTCGGCGCCGCGCGGGCGAGGAGCGCGTCGACGGCGTGCAGCACCTCGGGGGCGAGCTGCAGCTCGGCGAGGAGCGCGCGATCGGGCGTCCAGTGGTAGCGCGCGAGGTCGAGCGTGAGCGTGTCGTCGACCGCTACGCCCTCGGCGCGCAGCCGCGCGGCCTGTTCCCACATGCTGTGCTCGGGGCAGCGCGTGCTGATCATGCCGTGGCGGTTCACCACGCGATGCCAGGGCACATCCGACTCGCCGCCGAGCAGGTGTAGCGCCCCGCCCACGACCCGCGCCGCCCGCGGCATGCCCAGCGCGAGCGCCACCTGGCCGTAGGTCATCACCCGCCCCGGCGGGATGCGCGACACGACCGCGTACACGCCCGCACGGAAGCTCGCCGTCGGCGGCTTGCGGATACGCTCGCTCACCGCGTCTCTCTTCTCTCTGAAGCGCGAGCGGCCGGGGAGAGCGCCCCATCGGCCCCCGGGGTCGTCTCCGACCGGGGGGCATGGGAGGCATTCCTCCGCTTGGCCCGCTCCTCGCTCTCCTCGCGGGGTTGGGGGGCCGGAGGGGCCGTCTCCTCACGAAAGACGTGGAGAGCGGGGTGGCCGCCAGGGAGGAGCCGCACCGCCAGGCAGCCGACGAGCGCGATGGCGGCCACGAGCCAGAACGTCTGGTGGAGGGCCAGCTCGAGCGCCGCGCGTAGCCCATCGAGCAGGACCGGCGGCAGGCTGGCCTGGATGTCCGGCGCGAGCAGCGCGTTCGCCTTGGCGCCCGCCGCGCCCAGCGTCTCGACGGCGATGCCCTGGGCGGCCACCTGCGCGGCGAACTGAGCGTTCAGGAACGTCTGCAGCACGGCGATCGCGACCGTCGGCCCGAACTGGCGGAACAGTTGCAGCGTCGAGGTGGCCGTGGCTCGCTCGGCCCAGGGCACCGCGTTCTGGACGGCGACCGTGACCGCGCTGTTCACGAAGCCCAGGCCCAGCCCCGCGATCCCCACCCCCGCGAGCACCAGCCCGTAGGCCCGCGCGCTGTCGCCCCCCGCCTGGGCGAGCACCACGAAGCCGACGACCAGGCCGGCCATGCCCACCAGGCTGGTCTGGCGGTAGCCCCAGCGCCACAGCAGCGGCACGGCCAGCGCGCTCGTGAGAAACCAGAAGCCATTGACGGGCAGCGAGATGAGCGTGCTCTGGAACGGGCTGCCGCCCTGCACGCCCTGCACGAGCAGCGGCACGAACGCGCTGAGCGACCACAGGCAGCTCCCCATGAGGAGCGTGACCAGGCAGGCGCCGAGCACCACGCGGTGGCGAAACAGCCCGAGCGGCACCAGCGGCTCGGCCACGCGCGTCTCCCACCAGAGGAAGGCTGCCGTGCCGGCGATGCCAAGCGCGTAGAGGCCGAGCTGGCTGGGCGCCGTCCAGCCAGCGCCGCGGCTGCCGAGCGCGAGCGCCAGGAGCAGCGCCCCCACGCCGACCATGAGCAGCACGGCGCCCAGCACGTCGAGCCGATGCGGCCGTCGCTCGACGCGCTCGGCCATCAGCCGCCAGAGGGCCACGCCGGCCAGGATGCCGAGGGCCACGTCCAGGCCGAAGATCGCGCGCCAGCTAACCGTCGTCACGAGGAGCTGCGTCAGCGGCGGGGCCACGGCGCTGGCCACGAAGTAGACGAAGCTGAACAGCGCCTGGCCCTTGGCACGCTCGGCGGGCGGGTAGAGATCGCCGCCTGCCGTATAGGCGACGGGCATGATCGCGCCGGTGCCGACGCCCTGGACGAAGCGGCAGGCGATGGCCTGCTCCATGGTCGTGGCCTGGCTGGCGAGCAGCGCGCCGACCACATGGAACCCCAGCCCGGCGAACAGCACTGGCCGGCGGCCGTACCAATCGGCCAGCTTGCCAAAGATCGGCCCGGTCACCGTCCAGGCCAGCAGGAACGCCGTGAACAGCCAGCCGAGCAGGTCCGCGCCGCGCAGGTCGCCGGCGATGCGCGGCGCCGCGCCACCGACCATCACGACGTCGAGCGCTACCACGCCGAACACGAGCCCCAGCGCGCACAGCGCCCGCACGCGCGCGCCCGGATCGGCCCCCAGAGTCAACCCAGCCTCACCCGGCGACCGCTTCCAGGCTGGCAGCCGCGGACACTTCCGCCATGGCTTCGTCTTCCCCCCGGCTTGGTGCGACGGCACCTGTCGCCCCCGCCAGACTGACTATAGTGGCCAGCCGCAGCCCGAGCAATTCAGCGCGCTCCCTCCGGCCGAGCGATTCACAGCGCATGGTACAATCCGGCGCGCGCGCTACCGCCGAGCGCCGCGGCGGGCTGACCGCTGTTCGCGGCCCATCGCCCACTGGGAGAGCCAGACCATGCCGGATTGGGACGTCGTCGTCGTCGGCGCGGGGAGCAACGGGCTCGTGCTCGCGGGCGAGCTGGCCGCGCGCGGGCTGCGAGTGCTCGCGCTGGAGGCGCGGCTGGAGGCAGGCGGGCTGCTGACCACTGAGGAGTGCAGCATCCACGGCTACTGGCACAACATGCTCGGCGGTCTGTTCAACGCGTTCGCCGCGACGCCGCCCTACCGCCTGCTCGACCTGGGCCGCGAAAACGCCCGCTATCGGGTGCCGGCGGTTCAGGCGGCGCTCCCCCTCCGCGACGGCCGCGCGGTCGTCTTCACGACCGACCCCGACACCACCTGCGCCTCGCTCGCGGCGCTCTCGGCGCGTGACGCGCGGACCTACCGCGGCCTGCGGACCGGCCCGCTGAGCGCCTGGGCGGCGCAGCTCGTCCAGGCGGCGTACACGCCCCCGGACGGCAACGCGCCCGACGGCGCGCGCCCCCTGGGCGTTCCGCTGCCGGCGGCGCTGGCGCGGTACGCGGCCCTTAGCCCCCGCGAGGTCGTGGCCGACCTGTTCGAGAGCCCCCACGTCCAGGCCGCCGTTCTCCAGCAGCTCGTGGTGCCGTGGGGCGTCCTGCCCGACTACGCTGGCCTGGGTGCGGCGGCGCTGCTGGCGCTCAGCGGCGCGGCGCCGCTCGCGGTGGCGCTCGGCGGGGCGCACGTGACGGCGCAGGCGCTCATCCGCGCGCTGGTGCGGCGCGGCGGGCGCTATCAGGTGCTTAAGACGGTGCGTCGGGTGCTGGTGGAGGACGGCGCGGCAGTCGGCGTGGAGCTGGCCGACGGCACGGCGATCCGAGCGCGGGCCGTGGTCAGCAGTGGCGGCGTGCAGCAGACGCTCCTCGACCTCGTGGGCGAGGAGGCGCTGGATGCGGAACTCGCGGCGCGGGTACGGGCCTTCCAGCTCGACGAGTACGCGCTGTTCGGCGTCCACCTGGCGCTCGCGCGGGCGCCCGACTATCCGCTCACGGACCGCCGCGACGCGGCGCGCGCGCCGGCCCCGGGCCAGGGCCCGCACAATCTGCCGCTGCCCGGCGACGCGCTGCGCCTGTTCGTCGGCGCGGAGACGCCGGACGAGCTGGACGCGCTGTGGCAGGAGGTGCGGGCCGGGATCTTGCCCGCGCCGCGCGGCATGACCGTGATCGTGCCGTCGCTGTACGACGAGCGCCAGGCCCCGCGCGGCCACCACACGGCGGTGCTCCTCCAGCCGGCGCCGTACGCGCCCGATGGCGACGCCGCCCGCTGGGACAGCCTGCGCGCGGCGTACGCGGCGCGCTGCGTGGCCGCCTGGCGGGTCTACGCCCCCAACCTCACGGACGGCGACATTCTCGCCTGTATCCCCCTGACGCCGCGGGACGTCGCCACGCGCTACGGCAACCTGGCCGCTGGCGCGCTCGGCATGGGCCGGATGACGGCCGACCAGACGGGCGCCCAGCGCCCGCTGCCCGAGCTAGCCCGGTACCGCACGCCGCTTCGCGGCCTCTACCTGTGCGGCACCTGCACCTATCCGGGGCCGGGGTGGCTTGGCGCCGCGGGGCACAACGCGGCGCAGGTCGTTCTGCAAGACCTGGCTTCCGCCTAGGATGTGCGGGGGTGTCCCCTGGCGGGGGGTGGGGGGGTGTCCCACCCAATCCTGTTTACCCCTGTACCTTCTCGCGGAGCCAGGAAACCAGCTCCTCGATGGGCAGGCGGATCTGCTCCATCGAGTCGCGGTCGCGGACGGTGACGGTGCGGTCCTCGAGGCTTTGGAAGTCGACCGTCAGGCAGTAGGGCGTGCCGATCTCGTCCTGGCGGCGGTAGCGGCGGCCGATAGCGCCCGTCTCGTCGTAAGTGACCATGAAGTGGCGACGCAGCGCCTGGTGCACCTCCTGGGCGAGCGCGACGAGCGGCGGGCGATTGCGCAGCAGCGGCAGCACGGCGGCTTTGTACGGCGCGAGCGCCGGGTGGAAGTGCAAGACGACGCGCGTGTCCTGCTTGTCGCCCTCGGTGATCTGCTCTTCGTCGTAGGCGTCGAGCAGGAAGGCGAGCGTGCTGCGCGTGGCGCCCGCCGCGGGCTCGATGACCTCCGGGCGGATGTGCTCGCGCGTCTCCTCGTCGAAGAAGCGCAGCTCCTCGCCGCTCGCCTCCTCGTGCACCCGCAGGTCGAAGTCGCCGCGGTTGGCGATGCCCTCTAGCTCGCCCCAGCCGAAGGGATAATGATACTCGACGTCCACGCAGCCGCGCGCGTAGTGAGCCAGCTCTTCCGGCTCGTGCGGGCGCATCCGCAGGCTCTCCGGCCGCATGCCGTAGCGAACGTACCAGTCGTGGCGCGCCTGCGACCAGTGAGCGTACCACTCGTCGGCGGTGCCCGGGCGGACGAAGAACTCCAGCTCCATCTGCTCGAACTCGCGGGTGCGGAAGATGAAGTTGCCCGGCGTGATCTCGTTGCGGAAGGACTTGCCGATCTGCGCGATGCCGAACGGCAGCTTGAGCCGCATGGTAGTGAGCACGTTCTTGAAGTTCACGAACATGCCCTGCGCCGTCTCGGGGCGCATGTAGGCGATCGCCGCGTCCTCCTCGACGGGGCCGACGTACGTCTTGAACATCAGGTTGAACTGGCGCGGCTCGGTCAGCTCGCCGCCGCAGTTGGGGCACTTGTTCTCCTCGAGCTGGTCGGCGCGCCAGCGCATGTGGCATGCTTTGCACTCGACGAGCGGGTCGGAGAAGCCGCCGACGTGGCCCGACGCGACCCACACGCGCGGGTTCATGATGATCGCGCTCTCGATGGGCACGACGTCGTCGCGCTCCTGGACCATGGCGCGCATCCAGGCGGCCTTGATGTTCTCCTTGAGCAGCACGCCGAGGGGGCCATAATCCCAGGAGTTGCCGAAGCCGCCGTAGATCTCGCTGCCGGGGAAGACGAAACCGCGCCGCTTCGCGAGCGACACGATCTTGTTCATATCGTCGAGGCGGTAGCTGTGTGCCAAAGCGCTCCCTCCGGGGACACAAACCCCCTGGCGGGGGCAAACGTGGTTGCACGAGCAGTATAGAGGAAGAAGGGGGAGCTGGCAGTCTTTCCCCGAGCCGCTCGCCAGGCAGGCCCTCTGGATCCCCGGACAGCGGCTATAATGGCGCGCGGCGCCCCGCGATTCTGCGAGCGCGTCTACCCGGAGGGAGGCCAGGCCATGCCGCTGTTCGTCGCGTTGGGGAAGGCAACTGAGGAAGGACGGCGCAATCTGGTTGGGCTGCAGCAGCGCCACCGCGCCGCCGTGCGCCGCGCCGAGAAGGCCGGGGCGCGGGTGGTCGGCAGCTACGCGCTGCTCGGCCACTACGACTACCTGGCGATCCTCGACTGCCCCGATCTGAGCACCGCGATGAAGGTGCTCGCCCGCGAGGCCGCCGGCGGCAACATCCAGTATGAGACGCTCGCCGCCATGCCGCTCGACGAGTTCGCCGCCCTGGTGGAAGAGGAGTAGCCGCCGACGGCGCTCCCAGGCGCGCTAGCCACTAGCCTGAAACGCGGTGTCCTCACCCCCGGCATGGGGCGACCGGGGCGCCGTCCCCCCCGGGGGCCTGTGGCCCGCCCGGCCGCTTTGTGACAGCCTCGTGATGACGCCGGCCGGAACGCCAGAGGCCGTTAAACGGCCAGCCAGCTAGGCTCAACGAGCGCGTGGCCGCGCGTCGAACTCTGGAGAGAGCGCCGCGCGCTTCGTTATAGTCCTCAAGTCTGTGCCGGTTGCCGAGCGGGCGACCGACAACTTGCTGTCGAGCAGGGAGGACTCGTGAGAGGGATCACCACCTGGGGGCTGGTCGCGCTGCTGTTGGTCACCGCCTGCGCCGCGCCGGCCGCCCCGGCCGCCGTGGTCGTGGCGCCCGAGATAACAGGCGCGTCCGTGCCCGCCGCGGCTCCCGCGCGCCTGGCCGACGCGCCGAGCGCCCCCGTGGCGGCTGTGGCCGCGCAGGATGAGGCCAGCCCTACCGTCGAGGCCCTGGAGCCGCCGGCCGAGGCCGCGCCCGAATTTGGCGCCGCCGATGCCGCGACGACCGCGCCCGCGGCGACGGCGTCCAGCGCAGCTCCGGCCGACACGAGCGCGCCGACGCAGAACGCCAGCGCCACGACGGCGGCGCCCAGCGCCGTGGCGGCGCCCGTGGCCGCCCCGGTGGCCCGGCCCGTTGCCGACGCGCGCTACTTCCCCGGCACCGGCTATCGCGTGGCCAACCGCTACTTCTTCCGCTACTTCCAGCAGCACGGTGGCAGCCGCACGCTGGGGCAGCCGATCTCGAACCAGTTCCGCTACCTGGGCTTCCCCGTCCAGCTCTACGAGAACCGCATGCTGCTGCTGCAGCCCGACAACACCGTGTTCGTGGTGCCGCTCGGGAACAGCGACGCCTTCCCGTTCACGACGGTCAACGGCATGACCCTGCCGCCGAACGATCCGAGCGTCGCGGCGCTCATGCCGCAGGACCCGAACGCGCCCGACTACTCGCAGCAAACGCTCGCCGCCGTCTACCAGGTCGTGCCCGACCAGTTGCCCGACGGCACGCCCGTGAACTTCCTGTCAACCTACCTGAACAGCGTGACCTACCAGGAGGCGTTCCCGGCGGGCGACCAGCCCCAGGACTTGCTGCCCTATGTGGCGTTCCAGATCTGGGGCCGCCCGCTCAGCCAGCCCACGCCGGATCCGAACAATCCCAGCATGATCTACCAGCGCTTCGAGAACGGCATCATGGCCTACGACGGCAACGCCGGCACGACGACGAGCCTGCCCGTGGGCTCGTGGCTCGCCGCGCTGCTGACCGGCCAGAACGTGCCCGACGACCTGGCGGCCGCTGCCCAGGGCGGCCGGTTCATCAACCAGTACCAGTCGGGCGCTCCCGCGCCCGCCATCGCGCGCCCCGACCAGCTCCCAGACAGCGACCTGACGAACGCTTTCGCGCCGCCGCCCGCGCCGACCGACTGGAGCGCCCTGACCGCGACCTTCGCCGGCGCGCCCCTCCAGGCGCCCAGCCCCGATTACGGGGTGAGCGTCTTCCTGTGGGGCGAGCCCGCGGCCACCGGGCGCACGATCAACCAGGTGAAGGACCTGGGCTTTAACTGGATCCGCCAGCTCTTCCAGTGGCGGGCGATCGAGGGGACCGACAAGGGCCAGTTCGACTGGAGCGAGGCCGACCGCGTGGTGAAAGCCGCGAACGACGCGGGGATCAAGATCATCGCGCGACTGGACTTCGCGCCGGACTGGACCCAGGTGTCGCCGGTGCCGAACGGTCCGCCCGACGACATGAACGATTTCGGCGACTTCGTGAACGCCTTCGTCAGCCGCTACGGCCCCAGCTCGTCGCAGGGCGTCGGCCGCGTGGACGCCATCGAGGTCTGGAACGAGCCGAACCTGGCGCGCGAGTGGGGCGGCCGGGCCATCAACCAGGACCAGGCCGGCCAATACGTCGGCATGCTCCGCGTCGCCTACCAGGCGGCCAAGGCTGCCGATCCGCAAGTCACCGTCATCAGCGCCGGCCTCACGCCCACCGGTACGAACGACGATACCGCGCGCCCCGACGACGTGTACCTCCAGTGGATGTACGACGCGGGCGCGGCGCAGTACTTCGACGTGCTGGGCGCGCACGGCGCCGGCTATAAGGCGCCGCCGGATATGAGCCCGGAGGCCGTGGCGGCCGACCCCAGCTACGGCGGCCACCCGAGCTTCAGCTTCCGCCGCGTCGAGCAGTTGCGCGACGTGATGGTGCGCAACGGCGACAGCGGGAAACAGGTGTGGCTGCTGGAGTTCGGCTGGACCTCCGACGAGGTGAACCCGGCCTATGCCTGGCACCGCGTGACGGAGCAGCAGAAGGCCGACTACATCGTCGGCGCGTACCAGTGGGCGCGCAACAACTGGTCGCCGTGGATCGGGGTCATGGTCCTGTGGAACCTGGCGGCGCCGGGCTGGACCCAGAGCAACGAAGAGTACTGGTGGTCGATCACCAACCCGGACGGCAGCCCGCGCCCGGCCTTCGACGCGCTGAAGGCGGCGCGCCAGAACGGCACGTTGCCCTAGCGCGGCGGGCGCGTTACCCCTCGCTCACGGGGGAGCAGGCCTGGGCACGGGCCTGCTCCCTTCCCGTCTGCGCCACGCGTGGCGCGGTGCCTCCGGCCCGCGCCACGCGTGGCGGCGAAGCGGGTATCATAAGCAAGATGACGGCCGCGGGCGGCGCGGGCCGCGCGGGATCCTACTGCCGCTGTCGGGCATGGAATGTCGGCACTTTACCCATCGGACTACAACGCCGAGACCTCGGCCCCGCCCATCCCGGGCCAAGCCGAAGCGGCGGCCGCCCCCGGTGCGCTCAGCGCGTCGGTGGAAGGAGCCTACGCGCGCTACGTCGTGCCGATTTATCGGTTCCTGTACAGCCGCCTGGGCAACCAGGAAGAGGCAGAAGACCTCACCTCGGAAGTGTTCCTGAAAGCCGTGCGGCAGCTTGAGCCGCAGCGGGACGACGCGAGCGTCCAGGCCTGGCTGTACCAGGTCGCGCGTACTACTCTTGCAGACTACTGGCGCCGGCGTAGCCGGGTGCCGCAAGACCCGCTGGGCTACCTGGACGTGCCAGACCCTGCGGGGGCAGCAGTGCAGCCCGACGAGACGGCCGGGCGCCTGGCGCGCTGGCTGCTCGATCAATTGCCGGACCGCTATCGGGAAGTGCTGACTCTGCGGTTTCTGCGCGGGTATTCGATCAAGGAGACGGCCGAGGCGATGGGCATTACCGAGAACCACGCCAAGGTGCTTCAGTATCGCGCGGTCCAGAAGGCCGCGGCATTAGGACGGGAGAATGGCGGACCACCGGCATGAGCCCCGGGAGCCTTTCGACGATGCCGTCGACCGTGTGCTGCCGGCTGCCGAGCGGCTGAACGCGGCAATCGACGACCTGCTCGCTGAGCGGCGGCCCGCCACGGCGGCGGATGCGGACGAGGCCGAGCTCGTGGCAATGGCCGCGCTCCTGAAGCAGCTCCGGCCAGAAACCGCGGCCCCGCGCCTGGAGTACGCCGACGCGCTCGGGCGACAACTGCGCGACGCGCGCCGGGCGGTTGGCCACCCGCGGCCCGTGTCGCGGCGCGGCGCGCTGGCGGCCGGCGCCGCGGCGCTGGCCGCGGCCGCGGGCGCGGCGGGCTTCGCCATCGGCAAGCTGGCCGAGCCGGGGGCCACGGCGCCCAGCGGCGCCACGGCGCAGCGGAGCGGCGACCCGTCGCGCGACCTGACGCTCGTGCATGGCGAATGGTTCCCCGTGGCGCGCGAGGCCGACGTGCCGCCGGGCACGGTGCTGGCGTTCCAGGCGGGCGCGATCATCGGCCACATCGTGAACGAGGGCGGCGACCTGCGGGCGCTCTCGGCCATCTGCACCCACATGGGCTGCATCGTCGGCTGGAACGAGCGGACGCGCCAGTTCGACTGCCCCTGCCACGGCGCGAACTTCAACACCGATGGCGTGATCCAGCCGACGCCCGAGTACCCCTACCGGCCGCCGCCGCTCGTGCGCATTCCGCTGAAGGTCGAAAACGGCCAGGTGCTCGTGCTGAGCACGGCGCTCGAGGGCCAGCAGGTCGGGCGGCCTGGGCCGCGGGCGCCGGGAGCGCCGCAGGATACCTAGCGCGGCCGGCTCGCCATAACCCTTCACGCCGGCATGCCTTCCCGGCTACACTACTGCAGACGCAACCCTCTTGTCACCCTGGCCCCGTCGCGGGCTGCCCAGCGAGGAACCGCCGATGATTAAGGTCGAGCACCTGACCAAGTACTATGGGCCGCGCGCTGCCGTGCGCGATCTGACCTTTGACGTTGCGAAGGGCGAGATTCTCGGCTTCCTCGGTCCGAACGGCGCGGGCAAGACGACCACGATGCGCATCCTGACCGGCTACATGCCCGCGTCCAGCGGCACCGCCACGGTGGCCGGCTACGACGTGTTCCGACAGTCCATCGAGGCGCGCCGCCACATCGGCTACCTGCCCGAGAGCGTGCCGCTGTACACCGAGATGGAGGTCGCGGACTACTTGCGGTTCATGGCGCGGATTCGCGGCGTGCCCGGCCGCAACCAGCGCCCGCGCGTCGACTACGTGATGGAAGCGCTGAACCTGACGCACGTGCGCGACCGCATCATCGGCAAGCTGTCGAAGGGGTACCGGCAGCGCGTGGGGATCGCGCAGGCGCTGGTGGCCGACCCGGACGTGCTGATCCTCGACGAGCCGACGATCGGCCTCGACCCGGTGCAGATCATTGAGACGCGCAACCTCATTCGCAGTCTGGCCGGCAATCATACCGTCATTCTGAGCACGCACATCCTGCCCGAGGTGAGCGCCACCTGCCAGCGGGTGCTCATCATCAACGACGGCGAGATCGCCGCCGAGGACACGCCCGACAACCTGACGCGGCGGCTGCGCGGCGCGGAGACGCTTCAGCTCGAGGTGCGCGGGCCGCGCGAGGCGGTGGCCGGCCAGCTCCGCAGCCTGCCGAACGTCATGGACGTAACGGTGAGCGGGGGCGCCAACGGCACGAACACTTATACCGTCGCCTGCGCCCTGGGCCACGACCTGCGCGAGCAGTTGGCGGCGACGATCGTCGGGCAGGGCTGGGGCCTGCTGGAGCTGCGGCCCGTGCGTCTGAGCCTGGAAGAGATCTTCCTGGAGATCATTACCGAAGAGCACGACATGGACAATGTGCTAGTCGAAGCATGACCCCGGCGAGACCTAACCCCCCGGCCCCCCTTCCCTCTCAGGGAAGGGGGGAGCCGGTGGCTGGCTGCGCCGGTCTTCGCCCCCTCTCCCCCTGGGAGAGGGTCGGGGTGAGGGCGTGTCCTCTCCCCTTCCCGCATCGGGAGGGGGATGGGGGGGTAGGTCCGGAGTGTCCTCGGAGATGACCGATGGGTAATATCTGGGCGATTGCCCAACGCGAGCTGCGCTCGTATTTCGTATCGCCGGTCGCCTACGTGGTCGGCGCGCTGTTCATCCTGATCAGCAGCGTGCTGTTCGCGCTCATCCTGAATCAGGCGCAGACGGCCTCCGTGCAGCCGCTCTTCGCCAACTTCGCGGTGATCTTCCTGTTCATCGTGCCCGGGCTCACCATGCGGCTGCTGGCCGAGGAGCAGCGCACGGGCACCTTGGAGCTACTGCTCACCGCGCCGGTGCGCGATTCCGAGCTGGTGCTCGGGAAGTTCCTCGGCGTCTTGCTGCTGCTGCTCATCCTGCTGGCGATCACGCTGGTCTATCCCGCGATCATCATGCTGGCCGGCAATCCCGACCGCGGCCCGATCGCCGCCGCCTACCTGGGCGTGATCTTGCAGGGCGCTGCCTTCCTGGCGATCGGGCTGTTCGCCTCGTCGCTGACCCAGAACCAGATCATCGCCGCGCTGCTGGCCTTCGTCATCCTGCTGGTGCTGTGGCTGTCCGACGGCCTCAGCCAGATGACCGGCGGGCGCATCGGCGACCTGTTCCGCTTCCTGAGCATCACGCGGCACTTCGACGACTTTCCGCGCGGGGTGATCGACACGCGCCACGTCGTGTACTTCCTGAGCATCATCGCCGCGGCGCTGTTCTTTACCGTGCAGTCGGTCCAGGCCCGGAGGTGGCGTTAATGATCGCCTGGTTCGAACGAATTCGTTTCCCTGTCCTGATCCTCGGCATCATCGCGCTCGCCGCGGCCGCCGTCTGGTACTTCATTCAGGGCTACTTCGACACGCCGCAGCGCGTGCTGCTGGTCGTCGGCGTGCTGCTGGTGGGCATCTACGTGGCGATCGAGCCCGGCGAGGTTGCCAGCGCGCTCGGGACGCGGGGCGCGCGCTACGGCGGCAACGCGGTGCTCGTGGCGCTCGTCTTCCTGGGCATCCTCGCGCTCTTGAACTTCCTCAGCATCCGCCACTCGCAGCGCTGGGACGTGACGGCCAGCGGCGTGAACACGCTCTCGGACCAGACGCAGAAGGTGCTCGACGGCCTGCCGGCGCCGGTCCACGTCACGGCGTTTATCAACCCCGACGACCGGGGCGCCCCGGCGGTAGAGAACCTGCTGCGCAACTACGAGGCCAGCTCCGGCGGCAAGTTCACCTGGGAAACCGTGGACCCGGTCACGAACCTTGGCATGGCCCAGCAGTTCGGCATCCGCAACTACAACACGATCGTCTTCCAGATGGGCGACAAGCGTCAGGACAGCACCGGCCTCACTGAGAGCGACTTCACCAGCGCGCTCATCAAGCTCACGGCGGCCGTGCAGCCCAAAGTCTACTTCCTCACCGGCCACGGCGAGAAGAACCCCGACGCGCAGACCCAAGACAGCTACAGCCAGATGAAGCGCAACCTTACGACCGAGAACTACCAGGTGGACACGCTGAACCTCGTGACTCAGGGCAGCGTGCCGGACGACGCGGCCGTGCTCATCATCGCGAGCCCGCGCAACCCGCTGCTACCCGAGGAGGTCCGCGCGATCAACGACTACCTCGACCGGGCCGGGCACCTGTTCTTGATGGTGGACCCGCGCACGGCCGGCAATGCCGCCGAGCTGGTGCAGCGCTGGGGCATCACCTTCAGCGACGGGCTGGTGTTCGACCCGGCGAGCGCCTTCCAGCGCGACCCGCGCGCGCCCGTCGTGGCGCGCTACGGGCTGCACAAGGTGACGGAGTCGCTGGCGCGCGACAACCTGCCGATCGTGCTGGTCGAGGCCACGAACATCAACGTGCCGCAGAACCCGCCGCAGGGCGTGACGATCACGAAGCTGGCCGAGACGAGTGGCGACCGCAGCTACGTGAAGCCCGTCGACGCCCAGGGCACCGACTTCGTGGAGGGCGAGGACACGCGCGGGCCGGTGACGTTGGCGGTAGCCGTGGAGGCCGACGCGCCGAACGCGCCGGCGACCGGCGACAGCGGTGATACGAGCGGGGCGACGCCCACGGCAGCGGCCCCCAAGCCGAAGACGCGCGTCGTCATCGTCGGCGACTCCGACTATCCGAGCAACGCCATCGAGGCGCTCGTCAGCGCCTTCGGCGGCAACAACCGCGATTTCTTCATGAACTCCGTGGGCTGGCTGGCGGGCTCGGAGGCCCTGGCCTCGATCCGCCCGAAGCCACCCGAGCAGCGCCCGCTGTTCCTGGGCACCGCGCAGCGGAACACGATCATCTTCGGCACGATGATCCTGCTGCCCCTGCTCATCCTGGTGGCGGGCGGCCTGGTCTGGTGGGGGCGGCGCTGATGGAGCTCTCGGGCTTTTCCCCGCTCCCCGCGCTGGTCGCGCTCGCCGTTGTCGGCGCCGTGGTGGTGCTCTGGCGGAGGCGGCACGCATGAGCTTTCGTAGCACTGCCATCCTGATCGCCATCCTGGCCGTGCTGGGCGCCGGCGTGTATTTCCTGGAGTACCGGCCCAACCCGAACCCGTCGGGGCTCGACCCCAAGCTGCAGATCTGGAGCCTGGACAAGGAGACGGTGCAGCGTGTCGTCGCGCGCTCGCCGGAGGGCGAGCAGATCATGGAGAAGCGACCGGACGGGCTGTGGTACCTGATGCCGCAAGACGTGCGCGCCGACTACTGGCGCATCACGGGCACGCTGGTCCGGCTCTCGAACATGCGGGGCAGCCGACGCTTGAAGGACGACAACACCGACTGGGCGCCCTATGGCCTCGCTGATCCCCAGACGGCGCTCACCCTGCGCGATGGCGCCGGGGTGGACCACACGCTGCTGATCGGCGGCAAGAGCCCGACCGAGGACGGCTACTACGCGCGGCAGCCGGACGACAACACGCTGTGGCTCATCGGCTCGTTCAACGTCGAAGACGTGCAGCGGTTCGTGAAGGAGCCGGCCTTCGAGCCGACGCCGGCGCCGTCGCCCCAGCCCACGGCGGATGGCACGCCCACGGCGGCGGCCGGCTCGCCGGCCGCGACGCCCGCGCCGCCAGGCCTGCCCACCGTTGGTGTCCCGCCGCCCACCACGCCATGAGCCGCGAAGGCTCCGGCATGTGAGCCAGCTTGGCCAGCACCCCAGCGATAGGCTCATCGGCGAACTGATCGCCAGCCGCCGTGCCGCATCAGCCGAGGAGATTGCCCAGATCGTCGAGCGGATGGCGACGGCGCCCTTTAGCTCCCGGGTAGTTCGGGTCCCCATGAAGGAGCGCGGCGCAGCCTATCAAGGACAGATTCTTACGGCCCGTGCTCCATCCCTCGTCTACCACCTGGTGAAGCGAGTGGTCATCGAGGAGCAGTGGGCACGTGGCACCACGGCGGCTCGCTATCTCGCCGATCTTGCGCAAGCTGTGCGCAACCCCGCCGCGCGGCTGGTCATTTACGAGCGGAGGGGACAACGGGTCGCTGCCACGATCACCCCTACTGGTCGGGTGATACCGGCAACGCGGCTAGGCATCGACGCGCTGCCGGAACTGCTCGTCGTATACTCGGCTGATAGCAGTATGATTGTGACAGGCTACCAGTTCTCGAGGCTCGACCAGACGGGGGTTCCCGGGGAGGCCCTATGGCTCAAGTAGTGCCGGATGCTGAACTGCTGGCCAGGATCGATCGCTACCTGGACTACTTGTTTGACCAGTGGGAGCAGCTTCCCGAGATGGCTGCCGAGTGGGATGAATGGGATCCCGACTCGCGGCTGACCTTCGCGCTGAACTGGGGCGTGCCGGCGGACCGGCTCGCGCAGCTTCGCGGCTGGGCCGACGCAGGGCTGTTGACGCCAGCGCAGCGGCGCCGCTATGACGATCTCCTACGCTTGGTGGCGCGAAATCAAGACACGCTCACCTATCTGCTGGAGAACTGAGCTGCCGGGCAGGCCCCCGAGAGGCTAATCCAGCACGCGGCCCTCGCGGGGGGCGCGCGCAAGCCGGCGCGCCCCGGCCCCACGGCGCTGGCGCAGGTCGGCGTAGAGCCAGCTCAGCACGAAGAGCCCGGAGGCGACGAGCACTACCGTCGCGCCCGAGGCGGCGTCCAGATAGTAGCTCAGGTACAGGCCAAGCGCCCCGCAACTCACGCTGATCAGCGTGGACAGCACCGTCATGTGCGCGAAGCTGTCGGTGAGCTGACGCGCGACGACCGCCGGGATGATGAGCGCTGCCTCGATCAGCGTGACGCCGAGCACCGGCATCGAAACGACGATGGTCGTGGCGAGCACGAGCGCCAGCAGCGTGTCCATCCAGGCGGTCGGCACGCCGTAGACCCGGGCCACCTCGGGGTCGAACGTGGCGAAGAGAAGCTGCTTGTAGGCGAAGGACAGCACGAGGGCGCAGATTGCGGCCGCGGCGGCCACGCCCGCGCCACCCGGCCTGCCGACCGTCGGCGTGCCCCCGCCCGCCGCACCCTGAGCGGTGATTGCTGCTAGTCGGCGACGCCGCCAAGCGCGTCGAGCAGCGCGCCGAGATCGGGCAGCTCGCTGCCGAGCCCAAGGGCGAAGTAGCCGCCGATGACCAGGCTGAACACGCCTGTCAGTACGCCGATCGCCACGTAGATGGGCCGCACCCGCACGGACGAGACGAACCCCGTCGAGGCCAGCACGGCGATCAGCGTATTCGAGAGCACCAGCCCGACGATAAACGCCAGCATCAGCCCCACGCCGAGGCCCTGGCTGGCGGCCCCACCCACCGCCGCGATGATCAACACCTGGCTACCCGTCTCAGCGCCGATGCCGTGAATCATCCCTACGCCATAGGCGGTGCGGGGACCGTACTGGTCCACACGGAAGGGGGTGTCGTGGTGTCTGCCGCCCGCGCGCGCGCGCAGGTGGCCGAGGGCGTGACGCACGGCGGCGAAGACGAGCATCCAGCGGCTCTTGAGCTGAAACTCCTGTGCGCCGCGCAGGTAGCCCACGAGGGAGTAGAAGACCCACCCGCCGAGGACGAGCAGCGTGACGCCGACGACGCGCTCCATGATCGGGTCGATCCAGTCGGGGAGCAAGGCCGCGAAGCTGAGTGCGGCCAGCCCCAGCGCCGCGACCACCGAGGCATGCCCGAGCGCGTACAGCAGGGCCAGCCAGAGCGCGCGGGTTTCCAAGCGGCGAAAGCTGGCGGGCCGCGGCGCCTGGGCCTCGCCCGATTCGACGGTCGTCGTCGTGCTCGCGATGTCGGTGATCGCGGCAATATGGTCCCAGTCGATGCCGTGGCGCAGCCCCAGCGCCAGCGCTGTCCCAAAGAGCGACAGGCCGGCGGTCGATTGCGCGACTTGCAGTAGCTCCATGGGCGCCCCCGGAAAGTGAGCTGTGCGCCGCGCCGCACGCACGCGGACGACCTCGCGCCAGGAAGTGTATACCGCAATGGTCCGTTGTTGCAATGTTTTGCAACGACAAAATACTGCTGCTGACGTGGCCGACAACATGGAGGACTGAGTCAATCCCAGCCGGAATGCAACCGCGTCCCAATGAGAGCACAACCGGGTGCGGGGAGAATGCGCCCGATCATCAGGCCCGGGTCTGGTAGAGGCAGTATGCGCTGGGGGCTTTGCCCAGTTCCGGTGGTCGTGGTCCTGCTCATGAAGATTCGGCCGTGGAGACTGTCGCTCTTCAGGCGACAGAGGAAACGACCTTTCCTCCTTCCGCTATATCGTCTATACTTGAGATATGAAGCTGGTCGCGAATCTCAAGCTGACGCCCACCCACGAGCAGGCCGCGCGGCTGCGCGCGACGGTGGAGCGCGCCAACGCGGCCTGCAACTGGCTCAGCGCCGAAGCGTGGACGACCCGCACGTTCGGCCAGTACGCCTTGCACCGGCTCGCCTATCAGGCAGTGCGAGCCCGCTTCGGCCTGACCGCCCAAATGGCCGTCCGCTGCATCGCTAAGGTGGCCGATGCCTACAAAGCGGATCGCGAGCGGCAGCGCACCTTCCGCCCGCTGGGCAGCATCGCCTACGATGATCGGATTCTCCGCTTCAAGCGGGGCGATCAGGTGTCGCTCTGGACGCTGGACGGCCGTCAAGTGGTGGCGTTCGTCTGTGGCGAGCGGCAACGGGCCTTGCTCGCCCACCGCCAGGGCGAGGTCGATCTTTGCTATGTGCGCGGCCACTGGTACCTGAATGTCGTCTGCGACGTGCCCGATCCCGTGCCATTCTTGCCGGCGGATGTGCTCGGGGTAGACCTGGGAATTGTCAACCTGGCTGTCGATTCGGACGGCACTACCTATAGCGGTGAGCGTATCGAGCATCACCGGCGTGTCTACCAGCACCGCCGCCGCAACCTCCAACGCAAGGGCACCCGCGCCGCCAAACGAAAGCTGCGTGCCCTCAGCGGTCGCCAGGCCCGGTATCAGGCCCACACGAATCACAGCATCTCCAAAGCCATCGTGGCTACGGCGCAACGCACCGGTCGCGCTATCGCCCTCGAGGACCTCGGGGGTATCCGCAACCGGGTAACGGCCCGCCGCCGGCAGAGAGCCCGATTGGCCAACTGGGCGTTCTATCAACTCGGCTCCTTTATCCAGTACAAAGCGCGGCAGGCAGGCGTCCCGCTGGTCCGGGTCGATCCCCGTAACACCAGCCGCACCTGTCCGCGGTGCGGTGTGATCGACAAAGCCAACCGTCCCACTCAAGCGCTGTTCCTCTGTACGTCCTGCCGGTTCTCTGCGCCGGCGGATGTTGTCGCGGCTGGGGTGATTGCCACCCGAGCCAGGGCCGCCTGTAAATCGGCCGATGTTCGCGGTAGCTACACCGGTAGCTGCTAGCGGAAAGCTGTCCGCCTTAAGGCGGCAGTCGTTTACAGCGCTGCTCGGCAAGCAGCTCGGCGTACCGTATGCTGCTGCCGGCCAGGTGGCCGTCCATGCCACCGCTGGCGGGGTGCGGATACGCGCGAGGCGCCCCGGGCGTCGATGCCGAGTGCTTCTCGCGGTATCGCCCCGTCGTGTCCGGTGAGCCTCCAATCCCTCAATGACCTGGTGGCTAGCTTCGGCCTTACCGACGTCCCTACGGATGCGGAGTTCACATCGGCACACTCTGTATCCCCGTCCCTGCTATGGCTGGCTGCTGTCACCACCTCCGTTGCTGAGGAACATGCCGGTAGCCCGGCGGATGCTCCGCCTCTAATTCCCACTCCGCTCCGCTGTTAGCTGCTCGCCCCAGCCAGCCTGCTTCCTGGTCCTCGGGTGGTTTCCGTGGTTTACGCGGTGATCGGGCCGCTGATAGCCGACGGGAATCGTAGGGCAGGGTCTTGTCCCCTGCCCTACGCCGGCGCCGCTTTGCAGCAGCTCAACCCCCTCGAAATGCTCTGCAGGCTCCCCGTGCCGGTGCCGAGCCGACCCGCAGAAACAGAACAGCCGTGCCAAACTAGCCGCCTGGTGGAGATCCACCTGCGCGGGGGCGCTTCGGGCCACGCCAGGGCCGGGTCGGCGTTGAGGCGGGGCCGGCTCAGCCGGAGTCGGCGGCCGCCATGCAGGCGCGACAGCGGCCGGCGATCGCGAGGTGGGTTAGGTCGCTCTCGAAGCCGTAGCGCTCGTGGAGCGTCTGGCGCAGCGGCTCGCCGACGGAGAGGTCTTCGATCTCCTGAATCGCGCCGCAGCGATGGCAGACGAGGTGCATGTGCGCCGGCTCCTCGGCGCGGTGGTAGCGGGTGCTGCCTTCCTCGACGTGGGCGTGGCTGATGAGGCCCATCTGCTCCAGGAGCTGCAGCGTGCGGTACACCGTGGAGCGATTGATGGAGGGGAAGCGCCGCGACACTTCGAGGTAGATCGCCTCGGGCACGATATGGCCGTGGGTAGCCAGCACCTGCTCAATCACGAGCTGGCGCTGGGGAGTCACGCGGCTGCCGCGCGCGTGCAGGAGCTCGGCTAGGGAATCGTCTTTTCGCACGTCGTTTCGCTCGCTCGCCCTGCATGATAGCACGCCGGCCGCTGGCCGACGCGCGGACGGCAAGCAGCAACGGCACGCGGCCCGCCGGGCCGCGTGCCCGCCGCCGCCAGCGGCGCTCCTTTCACTCCCCGCCCTCGTCAGGCGCGGGCAGGCGGGCGAGCGACCAGGCGGCCTGCTCGGCCACGACAGGGTCCGGGTCGTCGCGCGCGCTGGCGAGGGCCACCGCGGCCGCGGCGTCGCGACGATGGCTCAGCAGAAGCGCGGCGTTGCGGCGCAGGCCCTGCCGCTTGGCGCGTTTGAGCGGACTGCCGCGCAGGCGCTCGCGGTAGGCCGCGTCGTCCCACGCGAGGAGGGCCGCCGGGTCGAGGGCCGCCCCGGCGCCGACCTCGGGGGCGAAGGCCGGCTCGCGCGACGGTGGCGCCAGGCGGTTCCAGGGGCAGACCTCCTGGCAGACGTCGCAGCCGAATAGATGGTCGCCGATGAGGGGCCGAAGCGCCGCGGGGAGCGGGCCGCGGTGCTCGATGGTCAGGTAGCTGATGCAGCGGCCGCTGTCCATGACGTAGGGGGCCGGCAGGGCGCCGGTGGGGCAGGCGTCGAGGCAGAGGGTGCAGGCGCCGCAGTCGGCGACGGTGGGCGGGTCTGGCGGCAGGGGCACGTCGGTCAGCGCGGCGCCGAGCAGCATGTACGAGCCGTGGGTGCGGGTGAGCAGGTTCGTGTTCTTGCCGAAGAAGCCGAGGCCGGCCCGCTGCGCCACGGCGCGGTCGGGGCATGGCCCGTCGTCCACGAAGACGCGCGCCGCCACCGGTCGTCCCAGCCGGGCTTCCAGGAAGCGCACCAGCGCCCACAAGCGCGGCTTCAGCACGTCATGGTAGTCGCGGCCGCGCGCGTAGCGCGCGATGTGACCTAACCCCCCCGGCCCCCCTTCCCTCTCAGGGAAGGGGGGAGCCGGTGGCTGGCTACGCCGGTCTTCGCCCCCTCTCCCCCTGGGAGAGGGTCGGGGTGAGGGCGTGTCCTCTCCCCCTTCCCGCATCGGGAGGGGGGCCGGGGGGGTAGGTCCGCGCCGCGCCTCGCCGGCGGGGCGGTAGCCAACCGCGACAGCGATGAAGGACCGGGCGCCGGGCAGCAGCTCGGCGGGCCGGCAGGCGCGGCGTACCCGCTCGGCGGTGAGCCAGGCCATGCCGGCCGCGCCGCCGCGCGCCAGCCAGGCGAGGGTGCGTGCCTCGGCGTCGGCGAACGGCGCGGCGTCGGCGATACCTACGAGGTCGAAGCCGAGCGCGAGGGCATGCGCCTTCACGGCGGCAGCCAGCGCGGCGAGGTCGCTTGGATCGGGGGGCGCGCTCGCCGCCGCAGCGCCCGGGGGGGCCTTGGCGGCCGCGGACCCGGCCGCCTGGTTGCCCCGGGGGGTGCCGGCGGGGTCGCGTGGACGGCCGGGGCGTGGCGATTCAGGCACGGGCCGACGCGCGGTTGCGCTGGTTGCGCCAGGCGACGAGCCGCTCGACCGGCTTGCCGTCGAACGGCGGGCCGAAGCCCAGGATGACGTGGTGGCAGCCGGCGTCGGCGAGCGCGTCGAGATGCGCCAGGTCCTCGACGCCGATGCTGGCGGTCCGCTCGATCTCCGCCGGGTCGCGGCCGAGCTGCCGGCACCAGTCGTCGAGCACGCGGTTCTTGCGCCGCCAGTTTTCCACGCCGCCAAAGCCGTTCCAGGCGTCGGCGTACTGCGCGGTGATCCGCAAGGTGATCTTCTCGCCCTCGCCGCCGATGAGGATCGGAATGGTGCCGCGCACGGGGGGCGGGCTGTCCTTGGCCCAGCGCTCCTTGATGATGGGCAGCGCCGCCTCCAGGTCGTGCAGACGGGTCGTCGCGGTGCCGAACTCGTAGCCGTAGTCGCGGTACTCGCGCTCGAACCAGCCGGCGCCAATGCCGAGCGTGAAGCGACCGCCGCTGATGTGGTCGATGGTGGTGGCCATTTTCGAGAGCAGCGCGGGGTTGCGGTAGCTGTTGCAGGTGACCATGCAGCCGATCGCGGCCCGCGAGCTCATCTCGGCCATCGCCGCGAGCACCGTGTACCCTTCCAGCGCGGGGCCGTCGGGGTCCCCGTACAGCGGGTAGAAGTGGTCCCAGTTCCAGATCGAGTCGACGCCAAGCGCCTCCATGCGGAGCACGGCGTCGCGGAACTGCTGGTAGGTACACTGCTGTGGGTGAAGCTGCACGCCGACTTTGAGCGCCGAACGGGCGGGTGCGGACATGGGACCTCCCGGTGGCCAGGCGTCGGATTGGGTCGCGTGAGCCTACCGGTATGGTACTCGGCGGGGGCAGCCAGCACACACGGCACGGCGGGCGGTGGTCGCGCTAGAATGGCCGACGGGCCTTAACCGGGCCGGTAGATTCCTTGCTGACGAGGAGCGCGACGATGGCAGGCGTGACTGGCAGTTCCGCCGAGCACCGTATTGACATCCACCACCACGTACTGCCACCGCAGTACGTGGACAGCACGCCCATGCCCTTCCGGGTGCCGGACACCGCGACGCAGCTTCGCACGATGCGAGAGTTCGGGATCGACGCGGCGATCGTCTCGCTGACGCCGCGGGTGTTCGAGGAGCACCGCCACGAGCGGCGCGCGGTGGCCCGCGCCTGCAACGAGTTCATGGCCGGGCTGGTGCGCGACCATCCGGCGCAGTTCGGCTCGTTCGCCGTCCTGCCGCTGCCCGACGTGGATGGCGCGCTAGAGGAGGTCGCCTATGCGCTGGACACGCTGCACCTGGATGGCGTGGGCCTGTTCTCCAGCATGGAGGGGCGCTTCCTGGGCGACCCGCTCTATGACCCGCTGTTCGCGGAGCTGAACCGGCGGAAGGCCGTCGTGTTCGTCCACCCGTCGCACTGCGCTGCGCCGCCGGAGCTGAACCTGCCGGCGCCCGCGGGCATCATCGAATACATCTTCGACAGCACGCGCGCCATCCTGAATCTGCTGTACCACCAGACGTTCCGCAAGAACCCCGACATGCGGATCATCTTCTGCCACGGCGGCAGCACGGTGCCGTACCTGGCGCACCGCATCGCCAACCTGGAGCACAACTGCGGCGTGCCGGACGTGATCGGCACGCTGCGCTCGCTGTACTACGACATCGCCAGCTCGATGTCGCGGTTCTCGCTGCCGTCGCTCCAGCAGCTCGCCGACCCAACACACATCATGTGGGGGTCGGACCTGCCGTTCGTCCACGGCGAGCGGCTGCGCGAGGAGGTCGCCGGCTGGGAGCAATACACCGGCTTCGACGCGGCGACGCGGGCCGCGATCGAGCGCGACAACGCGCTGCGGCTGTTCCCGCGCCTCGCAGCGAGCAAGTAGAAGCTCAGTGCCGAGTCACGGGACATCGTCTTGCGACCGAGATGGATACGTGGCGCTCACCAGCCTATCAGCCCGCCCGGGACTCTGGTATTGTATCGGCGGGCTTACGCAGCCGCAACCGGCGGGATCGGCGGCTCCGGCCGCGGGCTAGCTGGCTGCTCATCACCGGTGTCCCTGAGTGGACGGAGTGCCATCGATGACGACGTTCCTCACCGTACCCAAGCCCGGTCCTAAGCAGGAGGCCCTCTTCCTACTGGACCATAAGGACGCCTACCGGCAGATCCGTAACTATCTGGCCGGTCGACTACTTGGTGCTACGCGCGATGAGATCATATTGCAGGAAGTAGTGAAGTGCCTCTTCTGCAAACTCTATTTGCAGAGGGCGGACCGAAACAGTATTACTGAAGATCCTTCTGCCATTGCAGTGGTCTACGACCAAGCGTATAAAGAACTCACATCCAGATTGCCGGATATCTTTCCCAGGAATGATCAGTTCCTCCTGGATACCGAGAGCTTAGCCTATGTTGATCGGATGCTTGATGGCGTAGATGTTGATCAACCCACGCGCGATCCAATTGGTGACTTATACGAAGCCTTCATCGGCACCACTGTGCGCGGACAGGAAGGACAGTTCTTCACTCCCAAGAATGCGGTCAGTCTACTAGTGGCGGCGGTTGACCCCAGAATAGGCGAGACGATTATCGACCCTGCTTGTGGGGCTGGTGGATTCTTAAGCGCCGCAGCCACCCACCTGCTGGCGCAAGGAGCGGCGGCAGAGCAGGTGGCCTCACAGATCTATGGAGTGGACAAGGACCGCTACTTGGTTGGTTTAGCGAGAGCCCATCTGTCTCTCAAGACCCTAGAACGAGCCAACGTCTTCTGTGCCGACTCGCTCGCGTGGGCGGCTGAGAACGGAACGGACTTCCCGCTGCGAGACAAGATAGGGCAGTTCGACATTGTGCTGACCAATCCACCCTTCGGTGCCAAGATTGTGGCCGCCTCTCGGGAGACTCAGCGGGGCTTCCGGCTAGGCCACCGCTGGGTGCTTGACCGCCGAACCCGCCAGCTTGCGCCGTCGAGCGAACTGCAGCCCTCCGTCCCGCCGCAGGTGCTCTTTGTGGAGCGCTGTCTCTCGCTGCTGAGACCTGGTGGGCGGCTAGGCATAATCGTGCCAGAGAGCCTGCTGTCGGGCAGCAACTATCGCTACGTGGTGCAGTACATCAGACACCAGGCCCGAGTGCAGGCTGTGCTGGGCATGCCGGAGTCCCTGTTCAAGACCTCAGGCAAGGGTGGGACGCACACTAAAGCTTGCTTGCTGCTGCTAGAGAAGAAGAGTGAGGCTGAGCCGTCAGATCAAGGCAGGCGCATCTTCATGGCTGAGGCTCAGTGGTGTGGTCATGACAGTCGTGGCCGCCCCATTCGCCTGGACGACCTTCCGACCATCGCAGCCAACTACCGCGCCTTCCGGGAGGGGGCTCTTAGAAGCGCCGATGCTCTCGGCTACTCGGTCCCTATCGAAGAACTGGTAGACGATATTCTAGCGCCTCGCTACTACAGTCCAGACGTAGCTGCTGAGCTTGCCCGGCTGGCGGAGACGCATGAGCTAGTCCGCTTCGGCGATCTAGTGGCGTCAGGGTTGGTCACAATCAGTAGCGGGGACGAGGTGGGGAAGCTGGCCTACGGCACAGGCAATATCCCGTTTGTCAGAACCTCTGACATCTCTAACTGGGAGGTCAAGCTGGACCCCAAGCACGGTGTGAGCGAGGAGATCTACCAGTCGCTCGCTAGAAAGCAGGATGTGAGCGAGTCAGACATCCTAATGGTGCGCGACGGAACCTACCTCATCGGCACTTGTGCCTTTATCACCAAGTATGATACGAGAATTGTCTTCCAGAGCCACATTTATAAGCTGCGAGTCACTGACCATTCCCAGCTCTCACCGTACTTGCTGCTGGCTGCCCTGAGTTCTGGGCCGGTGCAGCGCCAGATTAAGGCCAAGCGCTTCACTCAAGATATCATCGACTCACTCGGCAGCCGCGTTCACGAGCTGATCTTGCCACTGCCGAAGGATCCTGAGCGTAGGCGGCGTGTGACGGCAATGGTGGAAAAGGCTATTCAGGAGCGTATCGAAGCACGGGAGCTAGCCCGCCGTGCCTGCATCGAGCTGATAGGGGAGGCTCAGTCCGGGGCTGAATCGCCAGATCTATGAGCAGCGCGTCCTCATCGTGGACGAGATGCCGCTGGCCGAGCTGATCGTGGACTTCTACGACCAGACTGAATTCTCGGCACCGACAGGCACGCGGAATCGCTCGTAATTATCGGCGATGCGCCGTATCAGCATTCGGGTCTCTGCCAGCGACAGGCTACCCTGAATTCGGTTGCCGTCTGCGGAGATCCAACTGATGTTCTGGGCTGTGTGGCCAGACCGGGGATCTGCGTTAAGGGCCTTGAGAGGGTTCAGGTGTCCGACCTGGAAGCTGGCTTTGCCGTGAGTGGGATCTCTGGCCTCACGCTCAAACTCTTCAAATGAGAGCGGCTCCATCGTGATAGGGCAACGGAACGGCACATCAAGTGGAGACAGGAGCCCTGCCGTTTCTAGCAGCTGGACTAGCTCAGGTGGGCAGCCCTCGAAGTGACAGAGCTGATTGATTAGCATGTACTCAATCTCCAGGCAACTACGTCGCAGCGCGAAATGGACTGACGCCGGGTGTGTCTCCCAACGCTTCTCCCGGTTAGTCTTGTACACGCCTGTGAGCACCCGGTCGGTCAAGTAGGTCTTGACACGGACCTTGTCATAGGCCAGGTGGAAGAAGGCGACGTAAGGATTGGTCTTGGGGCTGAGCAGGAGCGTCCGTAGACTGACCACCCGCTGGGGTAGATCATCCCACATCCAAGCCATATTATCGGCACGATGGATGGGGGTAGTGATGTTTCGCTTCCGGTAATCGACCGGTAGCTCGTATGCTACCTGGCGTTTGGCAGCGAGCGCCCCCAGCAATTGACCGTTAGCCGGGTTGGACAGAGCAGACTCCAGCTGCCCGAGCAAGCCGAGTAGAATGGCGAAGCACTCCTCATAACTCGCGCGACGGGGATCATTGGCCGCAAGTCGGTCTGTCCAACGGACGTCGAATTTGGTGCTGTCGATCTTGGGTGTCTTGACTAGCTCTATGAGAAAGGCAGCTCGAACAAGGGATTGCATGACGTAATTGGCGATGGTAGTACCGGCTGTCTGAGTGAGCAGCAGATACGGCTCATGAGCTACCGTACGGGGCAGTTCGGCAGCGAGCCCCTCGAATAGGGGCCGCATCCGGAAGTTGCTGTTGACGGCTTTCTCAAGGATTTCCTTGATGGCAACGGACAGAGTCACTGGTCCGGCTCACAAACGTACTTGCCAAACAGGTCGGGCAGCGAGAGCTGGAGCGATCGGGCAATCTTGGCGATGTTCTCCAGTGAGACATTGCGAGCGCCTCGCTCCACATCACTGATGTAGGTGCGATGCAGCCCGGCCGCTAAGGCCAGATCTTCCTGAGACAGGCCCAGCTCTCGGCGCCGACGCCTGACGGCTCGCCCGAAGCGCTGCCTGATGTTCGAGCTCACTGAAGCGCCCTAGATGAGTTAATAGGAGTCTGTAGACGATACGTCTACAGACTATCCGTGACGCCGGCCCGAGGGGGAGGACGTGGCGACCTCGGGGTACTTTGTGGGCTCGAGATCAGTCGTTACTCTGAGACGCGGAATGTTGCGAGCGTCGCTCTTCTCCTGAGGAGAGAAGAGGAGAGTACGGGGTCAGTCGCGGAGGCTGAGGACGGCGGTGAAGGCTTCCTGGGGGATCTCGACGCTGCCCAGGCGCTTCATGCGCTTCTTGCCCTCGGCCTGCTTCTCTAACAGCTTGCGCTTGCGCGTCACGTCGCCGCCGTAGCACTTGGCGAGCACGTTCTTGCGCATGGCGCGGATCGTCTCGCGCGCGATGATCTTCTGGCCCACAGCGGCCTGGAGCGGCACGTCGAAGAGCTGGCGGGGGATCAGCTCGCGCAGGCGCTCGACGAGCGCGCGGCCCTGCGACTGCGCCTTGTCGGCGTGCACGATGGCGGAGAGCGCGTCCACCGGCTGGCCGTTCACCAGGATGTCGAGCTTCTGGAGCTTGGCGGGCCGGTACTCGGCGAAGCTGTAGTCGAGCGAGGCGTAGCCCTGCGTCCGCGACTTGAGCTGGTCATAGAAGTCCACGATCAGCTCGGCCAGCGGCATCTCGTCCACGATAAGGACGCGCTGCTCGTCGATGTAGTCCATCTTCTTGAACACGCCGCGGCGGTCCTGCACCAGCTCCATGACCGCGCCGATGTACCGCGACGGCACGATGATGTCGAGGGAGACCCAGGGCTCCTCGATGCGGTCCACGTGGTTCGGCGGCGGCAGGGCGGCCGGGTTGTCCACCGATAGCTCGCGGCCGTCGGTCGTGTAGACGTGGTACTCGACGCTCGGCGCGGTGATCAGCAGCTCCAGGTCGTACTCGCGCTCCAGCCGCTCGCGGATGATCTCCATGTGCAGCATGCCGAGGAAGCCACAGCGGAAGCCGAAGCCGAGGGCCACCGAGCTTTCGGGCTCGTAGACCAGCGAGGCGTCGTTCAGGCGCAGCTTCTCCAGCGCGTCGCGCAGCAGGTGGTAGTCGTCGCTGGCCGTGGGGTACAGGCCGGCGAAGACCATCGGCTTGGCGGGGCGGTAGCCGGCCAGCGGCTCGGCGGCCGGCGCGGCGGCGAGCGTGATCGTGTCGCCCACGCGCACGTCGCGCACGTCCTTCAGGCCCGTGGCGATGTAGCCCACCTCGCCGGCGGCCAGGCCCTCGACCGGGCCCATCGTCGGCCGGAACACCCCGACCTCCAGCACATCGGCGGCCGTCTCGGTCGCCATGAGACGGATGCGCTGCGTGGGGCCAACGGCGCCGTCCACCACGCGCACGTAGGCGATGACGCCCTTGTACGAGTCGTAGTGGGAGTCGAAGACGAGCGCGCGCAGGGGCGCATCGCGGTCGCCGCGCGGCGGCGGCACGCGGGTGACGATCGCGTCGAGGATCGCCGCGACGCCGGTGCCGTCCTTGGCCGAGGCCAGCAGCACGTCCTCGGCCGGCAGGCCCACCACGCGCTCGATCTCCTCGGTCACGCGCGGCGGGTCGGCGCTGGGCAGGTCAATCTTGTTGATGACCGGGATGATCGTCAGGTCGTGCTCGATGGCGAGGTAGACGTTGGCGAGCGTCTGCGCCTCGACGCCCTGCGCCGCGTCCACGACCAGGATGGCGCCCTCGCAGGCCGCCAGGCTGCGCGACACCTCGTAGGCGAAGTCCACGTGGCCGGGCGTGTCGATCAGGTTGAGCTGGTACTCCTCGCCGTCGTGGACGTAGCGCATGCGGACGGCCTTCGCCTTGATGGTGATGCCCTTCTCGCGCTCCAGGTCCATCTGGTCGAGGACTTGCTCCGCCATCTGGCGCTCGGTGAGGGTGCCGGTCAGCTCGAGCAGGCGGTCGGCGAGCGTCGACTTGCCGTGGTCGATGTGGGCGATGATGCAGAAGTTACGGATGTGCGCCTGGTCAATCACGGCGTCGTCCTGCTCCGCGCAAAGGCGCCTCTGTCGCAGGCCCGGCGCGGTCTGAGCGAGCGGGGAGCGCGGCCGGGCAGGGGGGCGCCGCTAAATCATACCAGACCGGGCGACGGGGGCTGACGGGATTGCGGCCGAGACGGCCTGCCGGGGCCTCAAGGCCCTTGATAGTCCGCAATCGGGCTGAGGTAGGCGAGCCTGCCGCCCACCAGCCGCAGGAGGCGCTGGTCGTCAGTCCAGAGGGGGCAGGCGTAGCGCTCGGCCAACGCCAGATAGTGCGCAGCGTACGCGGCGGGCAGCGCGTGGGCCTCGGCAAGACTGAGCGCCCGGTCGTAAAGGTCCGGCGGCTCGACCAGCGCGATGGTGAAGCGGTGGAACTGGGCCATGAGCTGCCGCGCGTCGGCGAGCGGCAGCTCGGCGCGCCGCATTCGCTGGCGCAGGATATTGGCGATCTCGAAGGGGAGCAGGCGAGGAGCTAGCATCGGCTCGCTGCCTCGCAGGCAATCTTCATAGAGCGCTCTTGCTCGATCCGTGTGCGGCTCGACGAGCAGCCATTTCGCGACCACCGACGCATCAACGACAATCACGAAAGCTGTCGGCTGCGCTCATCGCGAAACTCGTTGATGATCTCCCAGGAAGGAGAAAACGGCACCCCATTCCGCTCCCGCAGGATCCTCTCACCGAGTGCCTTCGCTTCCTGCATCGCGCGCAGCCCGCGCTCGCGCTCCTCGGGGGTGAGCGGCGGAATCTCCGCGCGCCGGGCAATGGCCGCCTCTAGCTCCGCCCGCGCTCGCTCCTGCTCCGCCGGCGTGAACGACGGGGCGGCTGGTTCGGCGCCACGGCGCCTTCCAGCCGGCGGCGTAGGACTGACGGGCGCCACGGGGCGGACCAGCCGCGCGACCTCATCGCGCCGGAGCGCGAGGCGCCGCTGGCCCACGCGGTAGGCAGGCAGGTCGCCCTGGTCGATCCAGCGCCGAATGGTCGAGCGGTGTACCTTCAGGAGGGCCGCCGCCTCCGCGAGGGTTAGGTACTCGTCCAGGCCGACAGTCATGTCTCACCTCGATCCTCTTCAGGTGATTGTACTATAGAGTACTGTAGTGATGCATAGATGATTACTGGGATGGTACGGAACTTGCACCCGGCCGGGGCTTGGCCTGTTCCACCGAGGGGCTGGTTGCCCGGCGCTCGGCTCTGGAGCCTGGTGGCGCGGGCCGGCGGCTTCCTTCGCGCGTTCAGTGACCGCGATGGTCGGCGGCCTCCTTCGCGCGTTCAATGACCGCGACGAGCGGCGGTGCGTGGTAGACTACATTCGCTCGGAGCATTATGGCGGGAGGCTCGAGATGGCGCAGGCGCAGGCCGCGACAGCGGGGAAGGCAACGGCACGGAAGTGGGTGTACCGCTTTGAAGAGGGGCTCGCCGACATGCGCGACCTCCTCGGCGGCAAGGGCGCCGGCTGTGCGCAGATGACCCGGGCCGGCCTGCCGGTTCCCCCGGGGTTCACGATCACGACCGAGGCCTGTAACGCCTACTACGAGGCGGGCAAGCAGTTCCCGCCGGGCATGTGGGACCAGACGCTCGCCGCCCTGCGCGACCTCGAGCAGAAGACCGGCAAGGGCTTCGGCGACCGCAACAACCCGCTCCTCGTGTCGGTGCGCTCCGGCGCGCGGATCTCCATGCCTGGCATGATGGACACCGTGCTCAACCTGGGCCTGAACGACGACACGGTGCAGGGCGTGATTGCCCTCACGGGCAACGAGCGCTTCGCCTACGACGCCTACCGCCGCTTCATCCAGATGTTCGGCCGCATCGTGCAGAACATCCCCGCCGAGCGGTTCGACGACGTGTTCGAGGCGGCGAAGCACCGCCACGGCGCCAGGCTGGACACGGACCTCGACGCCGCCGCGCTGCGCGAGGTGGTGGCCGCCTTCAAGGACGTGGTGCAGCGCGAGACGGGGAAGCCGTTCCCGACCGAGCCGATCGAGCAGTTACGGCTGGCCATCGCCGCCGTCTTCGAGTCGTGGATGGGCAAGCGCGCGGTGGACTACCGCAACTTCTACAAGATCCCGCACGACCTGGGCACCGCCGTCAACGTGCAGACGATGGTCTTCGGCAACATGGGCAACGACTCCGGCACCGGCGTGGCCTTCACCCGCGACCCGAACACCGGCGAGCGGACGCTCTACGGCGAGTTCCTGGTGAACGCGCAGGGCGAGGACGTGGTGGCAGGCATTCGCACGCCGATGCCGATCAGCAAGATGGCCCAGGAGCTGCCGCAGGCCTATACCGAGTTTCAGCAGATCGCGGAACGGCTGGAAGCCACCTACCACGACATGCAGGACATGGAGTTCACGGTCGAGCGTGGCAAGCTGTTCATGCTGCAGACGCGCTCGGGCAAGCGCTCGGCGCCGGCGGCCATCAAGATCGCGGTGGAGATGGCGCGCGAGGGCCTCATCACGCGCGACGAGGCGCTGCTGCGCGTCGAGCCGGACCAGGTGCAGCAGCTCCTCCTGCCGCGCTTCCGGCCCGAGGCGGTGTGGCAGGCGCGCGAGCGCGACGAGTTCCTGACAAAGGGGCTCAACGCCTCGCCGGGCGCCGCCGTGGGCCGGGCCGTGTTCGACGCGGATCGCGCGCAGGAGATGGGGCAGAACGGCGAGCGCGTGATCCTGGTCCGGCCCGAGACCTCCCCCGACGACGTGCACGGCCTCATCGCGGCGCAGGGCGTGCTGACGGCGCGCGGCGGCATGACGAGCCACGCCGCGGTGGTGGCCCGCGGGATGGGCAAGCCAGCGGTGGTGGGCGCGGACGACGTGCGGATCGACCTGCGCGGCCGCTGCTTTACGGTGAATGGCCGCACGGTGAACGAGGGCGACTGGCTGTCGCTCGACGGCTCGACCGGCGAGGTGTTCACCGGGCAGTTGCCGGCGATCGAGCCGAACCTGGCCGAGGAGCGCGAGCTGGCCGAGCTGCTGAGCTGGGCCGACCAGGTGCGCCGGCTCGGCATCTGGGCCAACGCCGATTACCCGCGCGACGCCGCGCGCGCCCGCGAGTTTGGCGCCGAGGGCATCGGGCTGTGCCGCACCGAGCACATGTTCATGGAGGAGGAGCGGCTGCCGCTGGTGCAGCAGATGATCCTCGCGGCGCCCGCGGCGGCGCGGGCGAAGGCGGCGCTGGGGATCGACGAGCGGCGGCGCGAGCTGCAGGCGCGGCGCATGCGCCAGACCGAGGAGAGCGGCACGCCCGGCACCCTGGCTGCCAACCTGGCCGAGGAGGAGGCGGCGCTGGCACGCCTGGAGGCGAAGCTGGCGGCGGACCCCGATTGGCAGCAGTACAAAGCGGCGCTCGACCAGCTCCTGCCGATCCAGCGCGGCGACTTCAAGGGGCTGCTGAAGGAGATGGCGGGGCGGCCGGTCATCATTCGCTTGCTGGACCCGCCGCTCCACGAGTTCCTGCCCAAGTACGACGACCTGCTGGTCGAGGTGACCGAGTTGCGGCTGCGCGGCACCGATCCGGCGCGGCTGGCCGAGGCCGAGCGGATGCTGGCGGCCGTGAACGCGCTGCGCGAGGCGAACCCGATGCTCGGCCTGCGCGGCTGCCGCCTGGGGCTGCTCTACCCCGAGATCAACGAGATGCAGGTGCGCGCCATCCTCGAGGCCGCCGTCGAGCTGAAGCGCGAGGGCGTGGAGGCGCACCCGGAGATCATGATCCCGCTCGTCGGCAACACCGAGGAGCTGCGGCGGGTCGAGACGGTGCTGCGCGCGGTGGCGCAGGCCGTCCAGGCCGAGGCGGGCGTCACCGTCGACTACAAGTTCGGCACGATGATCGAGATCCCGCGCGCCGCCTTCATCGCCGACCAGATCGCCGAGCTGGCCGAGTTCTTCAGCTTCGGCACCAACGACCTGACGCAGATGATCTTCGGCTTCTCGCGCGACGACGCCGAGGGGAAGTTCCTGGGCACGTACGTCGAGGAGAAGATCCTGGCGGTCAACCCGTTTCAGACGCTCGACCGCGCGGGCGTGGGCGAGCTGATTCGCATCGCGGTGGAGCGCGGGCGGCGGGCGCGGCCGGACCTGGAGATCGGGATCTGCGGCGAGCACGGCGGCGACCCGGACTCGATCGCGTTCTGCAACGAGGTCGGACTGAACTACGTGAGCTGCTCGCCGTTCCGCGTGCCTGTAGCGCGGTTAGCGGCCGCGCAAGCGGTGCTGCACCTCAGGCAGGGTGCCGCGGCAAAGGGTGAGGCCGACCGGTAGCCGGCCGGTGTGCTTGGAGCGGCACCCCGACTCCCTGCCCGGAGGGGGCACAAGGAAGCGCATGCTCTCCGTCATCGTGCCGACCTACAACGAGCGCGGGGCGCTGCCCGAGCTGCTGGACCGACTAAAGGCGACCTTCGACCTGGCCGGGCTGAGGGCCGAGGTGATCGTCGTGGACGACGGCTCGCCGGACGGCACGGCCGACCTGGCGGAGACCCTGGCCGACCGCTACCCGGTGCGGGTGCTGCGGCGGCCGGGCAAGCTCGGGCTCGCCTCGGCCGTGCTCGACGGTCTGAAGCTGGCGCGGGGCGACCTGATCGCCGTGATGGACGCCGACCTCAGCCACCCTCCCGAAGCGCTGCTGCCGATGGTGCGCGCCGTCGAGGAGGGCCACGCCGAGCTAGCCGTCGGCAGCCGCTACGTGAAGAACGGCGGCATGGAAGACTGGCCCTGGCACCGGCAGCTCGTGTCGCGGGTGGCGAACACGCTCACCTGGGGGCTCACGCCCGTGCGCGACGCGACCTCGGGCTTCTTCGTGGTGCGGCGCAGCGCCCTCGAGGGCGTGGGCCTCAACCCGATCGGCTTCAAGATCGGGCTGGAGGTGATCGCGCGGGCGCGCTACCAGCACTGCGTCGAGGTGCCCTTCATCTTCACCGACCGCAAGCACGGCTTCAGCAAGTTCACCACGCGCGAAGTGCTCGCCTTCCTCAAGCAGCTCGCCATCCTCTACAGCGAGAAGTACAGCGCTCGCCTCGGCCTCGCCCGCTCAAAGGTCTAGGGCCCGCGGCGAGGAGCGGCTGCATCGAGAGGGGCCGGGGATAGGTCAGCGCACCTTGCCGAGCTGCTCGCGGGCCGCGTCCACGAAGCTGCTGTCCACCAGACGCTCGGCGGGGATCGGCTGGGCGAGCTGCAGCACGCCGTTCTGGATGTGGACGCGCTCCTGGTCGAGGATGAAGTCGGTCTGGACGACCAGGTCGGGGTCCCAGGTGTAGGGCACCTGGTCGCGGATCACCTGGGCGCTCACGCCTAGCTTCTTCTCGAACACCGCCAGGTTCTCGGGCGTGTAGAACTTCTCGGCATAGAGCACGCCCAGCTCCGGCCCCTGGATCTCGCGCGCCCCGCGCATCGTGGCCAGCATCCAGCGGCGTGCCACGTCGGGGCGCTGGCGGATGAACTCGCCGCCGTACATGACGACCGTCGTCATCTTGCCCGGCGCGATCTCGGCGATCCACTTGGTGGCCGAGCCGAGGTCGAGGGCGCGCGTGGCGAACGGCTCGGCGGTGATTGAGGCGTCAATCGCGCCCGTGGCGAGGGCGTTCGCGTGGTCGGGGAACGGCAACGGCGTCTCCTCGACGTCGCGTAGCGCCAGGCCGTTCTGCTCCAGCACCTTCGTGAGCAGGTACTCGACGATGGCGCCCTTCGTGTTCACGGCCACCTTGCGGCCGCGCAGGTCGGCCACGCTCTTCAGCGTCCCGTTGTCGATCAGCTCCTTGCGGGCGAGCAGCGGCAGCGAGCTGTCGTGCAGCGGCAGGATGCCCATCGGGGCGACGATCTTGATGTCGAGGCCGCGCTCGAAGGCGTTGAACGTCCCGGCGCTGATGGCGGCCAGGTTCAGGTCCACGTCGCCCCGGGCGAGCAGCGGCACGGCGTCGGCGCCGCCCGCGACGTTCTGGTAATCTAGCTCGATGCCTTGCTCACGGTAGTAGCCGCGCGCCTCGGCCACGTACACGGGGGCGTAGGCAATCGCCGCCGTCTCGGCCACTTTCACGGTCTCGACGCGCGCGGGCGCGCCGCTGGCCGTGGGCTGGGGGCTGGGCGCGGCCGCGGTGGTGGCCGCGGGGCGGGCCGGGGCGCTGCCGCTGGGCGCGGCGGGCGCCGGCTGGCCGCTGCCCGTGCAGGCGGTGACCAGGAGCACGAGCAGGCCAGCCCCGATGCTGCGGACGGCGGACGGCAGTAGCATGGGCATCTCCAGCGCGCATCTGCGTAAAGTGTAGCACCCGTGCGGGGAGGCGCCCGCTCGGGCGTGTACACTGGCGCAAGCAAGGCGATGCCCAGCAGGCGGGACCAGGCGGCGCGGCAGCATCGTCAGGAGCGCTAAGACGGCCGCGATCGAGCCTGCGCGCCCCACGAGTCACGGCTATTCAGCGGAACGGGAGGGGAGCGCTTGATGGACTGGCAGAAAGCAGGCAGTGGGAAGGGAATCGGGCTAACCGCGCTGCTGGGCGTGGCGCTGCTCCTGGCGAGCGCCGCCGGTGGGCTCGGCCGTCCGGCGGGGGCACAGGGACTGAAGGGCGGGGCGGGCGCGCCCTACACCGTCAAGGTGATCACGTTCAGCACGCCGTTCGTGCTGGCCATCGCGCAGGGGCGGGGCTTCCTGGCCGCCGAGGGCCTCGAGCTGGAGCACACGATCACGCAGTCGTCGGCGCAGCTCATGGGCGGCGTCATTGATGGCACGTACGACATCGGCCTGACCAACCCGGACAACTGGATCACCTACGTGGTCCGCGACAACGCCGACGTGTTCATGTTCCAGGGGAACGACGCGGGCGGCGAGCGCGTCGTGATGGCCCGGCCGGAGATCCAGTCGGTGGACGACCTGCGCGGCAAGGCGCTGGCCGTGGACGCGGTGGACTCCGGGCTGGTGATGATCCTGTGGAAGATCCTGGACGACCAGGGCCTCGACTTTCGCACGGGCGATCCGCGGCTGGTGCCGGTGGGGGCGACGGGGCCGCGCCTCGCCTCGATGGAGCGCGGTGAGACGGCAGCGGGCATCGTCGGGTTAGCCGACGTCGAGCGGGCGCAGGCGCTGGGCCTTCACTCGCTCGGCAGCTCGCGCGACCACCTGCCCGAGTACCCCGGCACGCAGGGCGGCACCACGCGGCGCTGGGCCGAGGCACATCCCGACGTGCTGATCCGCTTCATCCGCGCATCGGTCGCCGCCAGCCAGTGGGCCAAGGAGCCCGCGAACCGCGCGGCGGCCATCGCGCTCTACCGCGACCTGACGGGCGCGAACCAGGAGACGGCCGAGGAAGCCTACGCCACGCTGATTCCCGACGCGACGATTGACGTGCGGGGCATCCAGACGATCCTCGACCTGCGCGTGGCGCTCGGCTTCATGCAGCCGCCGGCGCCGCCCGCCAGCCGCTTCTACGACACCCGCTACTGGGAGGCCGCGACGGGCCGGCGGCACCCGTAACGGGTCATTCCCGGCCGCGGCTGCAGATGTCGAGGGCGACGAGGGCGTAGAGCTGCGCCGCGCGCACCATCTCGTCAATGGCCAGCTCCTCGGCGCGCGGGCCGATCCGCTTGCCGCGCGGGCCGATCTTCACCGCCGGGATGCCCATCTCGTTGTAGATGTTCGTGTCGGTCCAGATGCTCGCGCGCGCGGGCGGCTCCGGCCTCACCGGCTCGTGGAAGAGGTACTGGTAGGCGTCCTCGACCGCGCCCACCAGCGGCTCGACGCCCTGGCCGACGTGGCCAAGCAGCGACTTGTAGGCTTCCAGCTCGTAGCCGAGGCCGGTGGCGGCGAGCACGCGGTCCAGCTCCTGCTGCACGGCGACGGGGCGGAGCTGCGGCGGGATGCGCACGTCCACGTACACGCTGCAGACGCCGGGGAAGTAGTTCGGGCGGTAGGGCGCGCCGCCCTCGATGGCGCCGACGTTGACCTTCGGCCAGAGCGGGCCGGTGGGCGACTCGAAGACGTACTTCTCCTCGAACTCGTCGCCCCAGCGCTCGATGGCCTCGATCAGCCTCGTCATCTTCACGATGGCGTTCAGCTTCGGCATCGGGTGGGTGGTGCGCTTGCTGCCCCACGCGGACTCGGCCTGGCCGAACGTGGTGATCTTGAAGTCGACCACGCCGTTCTGGCTCCAGACGATGTTCATGTCGGAGCCGTCGGCCACCACGGCGTAGTCCGACTGGATGCCGTGCGTCAGCAGGTGGCGCGTGCCGGTCCCCTCGCCCCGGTACTCCTTCGTCTGCCAGGGGCCGATCGGCGTGCGCGAGATCTCGCCCACCACGGCGGCGCAGATCACGTCGCCCTTGAGCGGCACGCCACTCGCCTGGAGCGCCTTGCCGGCCATGAAGAAGGCCGCGACGCCGCCCTTCATGTTCGAGATGCCCAGCCCGCGCACCTTGCCGTCGGCGATCGAGCCGCGCAGCTCCGCCTCGGGCTCCACCTGCGCGACCATGCGGAGGTCCTCATCGGTGCCGGTGAAGCTGGTGTCCATGTGGCCGTTGAACATCAGGCTGAGGCCGCCGCCCTGGCCCTTCACGATGCCGATCGCGTTCGGGCGGTCGACCTCGACCTCCTGGCGCACGGTCTTGAGGCCGCGCTCCCGCGACCAGGCGAGCAGGTGCTCGGCGACGCCTTTCTCCTGCCCGGTGGGGCTGGGGATGCTCACGATGTCGCAGGCAAGCTGCGCTAGCTCGTCGCGGTCAATGTGCGCCAGGACGCGCTGGGCCAGCGTCTCGTCAATGGGCATGGCGCCCTCCTCGCATTCGGGCTGGTAGCCGGTCACGCCTGGAATGGTGGCTTGGCAGGCGCCGGCCTGAAGGGCGGGCTACTGGTCGGTGATTGCTGGCCCGGCCTTCAGGCCGGCGTTGTGGGCCGGCATTTCAGGCGAGGCATTGTCGCACGGCGCGCGGCGGTCGGGGAAGGGCTGAGGCCGGTTGCTGGCGCGCGCGGGCGGCGGGTACAATTCCCCAGGTCGTGCTAGACGGGGAGCTGGCGGTGCCCTGAACCCGAAATCCGCTGCATGCGGGGTTGAATTCCCGTTCGAGGCTTGGTGTTTCCGGTAGCCTCTGGTCAAGTAGTGTTGATGGACAGGTCCTGCGCGGCGACGGCCCGTGAACCCCGCTAGGCCCGAGAGGGAGCAACGGTAAGCGGTGACCGCTCGGGTGCCGCAGGGTCGCCGGTCCGGAGCCAACTAGCCAGGGGCCCGTGAGGCCTAACGAGTCGACAACGGGTGCACGACCTTTCTTTCCCTCCTCTAATCCTGCCACTCGTGCGCGAGCATGCCGTAGACGACCAGGTCCACGTAATGGTCGTAGAGCCACTCGCCGTCGCGCAGGAGGCCCTCCTGACGAAAGCCCAGCCGCTCGGGGATGGCCCGGCTGCGGTGATTGCCGGGGGCGGCGCGGATCTCGACGCGGTGGAGCCCCAGGTCGCGAAACATGTGCGTGACGAGCGCACGGCAGGCGCGGGTCATCAGCCCGCGCCCCTGGTACGCCGCGCCGAGCCAGTAGCCGACGGAGCCGGCGCGGTTGGCCCAGTCAATGGGGTGCTGGCCGACGACGCCCGCGAGCTGGTCGCGCTCCCAGATGCCGTACTGGCCGCCGCGGTTGTCCGCGTACTGCCGCTGGGCGGAGCGTAGGAAGGCCCGGGCCGTCTCGACGGATTGCTCGTTGTCCACCCAGGGAAGCCACTGGCGGAGGTGGGCGCGATTGGCGTCGATGAGCGCGTAGAGCGGGGCGGCGTCGTCCTCGTCGAGCAGGCGTAGGACGAGCTCGTCGCCCAGCGTCCACGAGCGCATCTGAGACATCTCCCTAGTCCGTGGGCGAGTAGGGGCCGCGGCCGCGCTGCGGGATCAGCACGCGGCGGCGGTAGCCCGGCTCGAAGCGGCCGTCCAGGGCGTCGCGCACCCAGTCCAGCATGAAGCCGTACAGGTGGACGCCGCCGAGCGCCTTCAGGTTCCCCAGGCTGTGCGCCTCGCTCTCGAACACCCACAGCTCCTTCGGCCCGGCGATCTCCTCGAAGAACGCCTCCGTCTCCTCCAGGTAGGTCAGCGGGTCGTACTCGCCCGTGACGAGCAGCGATGGGCAGTGGATGCGTTGGCCCCAGCCGTCGAGCGTCATCTGCTCGGCCATCGCGTCGAATGTCGGCTCGTCGTGGATGCCCGCCATGTACATGAACACCTGCTTGAAGCGCGGCGATGCCTGGTTGAAGATGTGCACCTTCGGCCCCCAGCAGGCACGGGCGGTGGCGCACGCCTTCACCCGCGCGTCGAGCGCGCAGATGCGGGCACCCCAGAACGTCCCCATGCTGGAGCCGACCAGCGCGATGCGGTCGCCCTCCAGCTCCGGCCGCTGGGCGATGTAGTCGAGCGCCGCCTGGCCGGCGCGCTCGTAGTTGTCGGCCGTCACGCGGATCTTGCGCAGGTTGCTGCTGCCCTGGCCGGGGCCGTCGAGCGCCAGCACGTGGAAGCCGCGGTCGAGGAAGACGTTGTGGAGCGGGTCGAGCGCGTTCTCCTTCGTGCCGTCCATGCCGGGGATGTAGAGCACGAACGGCGCGGGCCGACGGTCGGGCAGCAGGTGGACGAGCGCGGCGAGCGAGCGGCCCTCGAAGGGGATCTCCACACGCTCGATGGGGTAATCGCTGTAGGCGATCACCTTGTCATAACACTCGTCAACTTTGTTCCAGAAGTGGATCTTCTGGGCGTTGTCGTCCTCGAAGATCGCGTGCTGCGCCTCGCGGTAGGTGTCGGCGGCCAGCCAGTAGGCCTCGCGGGCGGTGTGCAGGTGGTCGGCGGCCTCCGCGGCGCGGGCGATCTCCTCGCGGTGCGTGGCCTCCTTGCCGAGGGCGCGCGGGATCATGGCGTAGCTCTTCACCTCGGGCGGCACGGTGCGCCCGTCGTCGAAGAAGTTCTGCGTCCGCCCGGTCACCTTCACCAGGTAATCGAGCAGCCACTGCTGGTTGTCGCGCTGCCGTTCGAGCTGCATACACGGCTCTCCTTCCCGTTGGGTCAGGAGAGCATAGCCTATAGGCAGGTGCGGGGGGCAAGCGCGCTTGGCGGACAGGCCCGGAAGGCGGTCCACGCCTGTTTGCGGCTGCGGCAGGCGCTCAGCCGCCGAACAGGCGCAGGCGGCGGGCGGCGACGTCGAGGGGGAACAGGAGGAGGGCGAGAGCGGCCAGCAGCGGCGCGAGCGAGTCCCAGCGCTCGCCCTGCACGGCGGCACGCACGCTCGCGTCGCGGGCGAACGCCTGGCGGGCGTCTTGCAGCAGCCGCCCGCCCGTCTCGTGGGCGAGCCGGCCGAGCAGGGCGCTGTTCGTGCCGGCGTGGGCGTGCTCGGGGTCGGCCGGCACCACCACGCCCGCTAGCTCGCGCCGCTCGGCGCCGCCCGGGAGCTGCTGCGCGACCTCCACGCCGTACACGCCCGGCTCGCGCGCCAGGAAGCTGCCCTCGTAGCGGCCGGGCGCCACCTGCGCCAGCGGCAGGCGCGTGACCGTCGTGCCCCGCGCCTGGCTCGGCGGCCGGATGCGCGCCTCAGTCGGCGCGCGGTCGAGGAACGAGCCATCCTCGCGCAGCGCCTCCACCCGCACCTGCACCTCGGTAGGCCGACCTACCCCCCCATCCCCCCTCCCTGTCAGGGAAGGGGGAGCGCCGGTCGTCGGCTGGGCCGGCTCCCCCCTTCCTTCGGAGGGAAGGGGGGCCGGGGGGGTTAGGTCCACGTGCCCCCGCTGCCGCACCAGCACGCGCAGGTCGCCCTGCTCGGGCGGCGCGAGCGTCCAGCGCACGATCTGGCTCCAGAACTGGCCGAAGCGCGGCCAGGCCAGCCACTCGCTGCTCCAGGCGGGGCCGGCGTCGGCGCTCCAGGCGGCCACGCGGCCGAGGCCGTACTGCCAGCTTGCCAGCAGCGGGTCGCCCCGCTCGCTCCACAGCGCCACTTCGGCGGTGGGCTTCGGCGTCGTCACCACGTAGCCGTTCAGCGCCGGCAGCTCGCTCGGCGAGAGCGAGCGCAGCAGCGGGCTGGCGGCGCCCAGTCGCGGCTGCACGCGCCCCTCCATCGCCACCGGGCGGGTGACGACGTTCGTCTCGCGCAGCATGATGCGCGGGATCTCGCGCACGCGGTCGGTGAAGTAGTAGCGGCCCAGCCCGCCGCGCGCGAGCGCCGACATGAGGTTCGTGTCGATGTCCTGGCCGATGCCGATCGTGCTGAGCGTCACGCCGCTGGCGCGGTACTGCGCGAGCAGGGCGTCCCAGTTGCTGCCCCACGACTGGCCGTCGCTGAGCAGGATGACGTGCTTGAAGCGCGCGTCCACGCTGGCGATGGCGTCGTAGGCGCGCTGGAGCGCCGGGTAGATGTCCGTGCCGCCATCGGCCTCGATGGTGCCGATGGCCTGCTGCACCGCGCCGAGGCCGCCGTTGGCGGCGAGCGTGTTCAGCGGCACGATCCAGTCGTTGCGCACGTCGAAGGCGATCACGCCAAGCTGGTCGTCGGGTCGCAGCGTCTCCGTCGCCAGGACGGCCGCCTCGCGGGCCATCGCCATCTTCGTCACGTCGTCGCTGCGCAGGCTCATGCTGCCCGAGCGGTCGATCACCAGCATCAGCGCCAGCGTGCCGCGCTCCTGCTGGAATGGCGCGTCGGCCGACAGCGGCAGCGCCTGCTCCAGCAGCGAGCCGGTGTAGCCGCCGAGCGCGTAGCTCGTGTTGCCGCCGACCACGGTCAGGCCGCGGCCCATGCTCTGCACGAACGTGTCGAGCGCGTGGAGCTGGTCCAGGGTGAGCGTGCTGGCGGCCACGTTGTCGAGCACGATGCCGTCGTAGGGCAGCAGTTGGCCCAGGTCCAGCGGCCGCGTGTTGCTGGTCGGGCGGCGCACGTCCACGCGCAGCCCCGCCTGCTCCAGCGCGTTCGCGAGCGGCTGCGACTCCTCGGCACGGTCTTCGAGCAGCAGCACGCGCGCCGGCTCCTTCACCACGATGGCCTGCGCCAGCTCGGCGCTCGCCCCGTCAGCGGCGACCTCCGCGCTGAGCCGGTGCAGGCCGGGGCCGCGCAGCGCGGTGCCGAGCGAGACGTGGTTGATCCCCGGCTCCAGCGCGACGAGGCGCTGGCCCGCCGCCGTCGTGTCGACCCACAGGCGCACGGTGGCGTCGGTCGCGGCGTCGCTGTACACGGCGATAGACGCCTCGACCGGCTCGGCCTCGCGCACGACCGCCGGCGCGTCCACCGCCTCGACGGCCAGCGGGCGCGGCGGCGTGGCGACCAGCGGCACGGCGTCCAGGTGGATGCCCGCGGCCGCGAGCGGCAGGATCTCCGCGTCGGCGCGGGCGATGGTCTCCCATCCGTCGGAGAGCAGCACGATGCGGCGCGGGCCGGCCGCGGGGAGCAGCGCGCGCGCCAGCCGCAAGCCCGCCTGCAGGTCCGTGTCCTGCGCGCCGGGCGCGCCCGGGCGGTCCGGCGGTGCCGCCGGGCCGAGGGCGGCCAGCTCGGCGTTGCCCAGCGGCACGCGGTCCAGCGGCCGGACGGCCGCCGCCTGCGCGCCGACCACCACGAGCGCGCTGCGGTCGTGCGGCCCGCGCGCGGCCTCGGCGCGGCGCACCCAGTCCGCGGCCTGGGCCTGGGTCGAGGGGGCCAGGCTGTCCGACGTGTCCACCACGTAGACCACGCTCAGGCTCTCGTCGGGCTGCCGCAGGCGCGGGCCGGCCAGGGCGACGGCCAGGAGCGCGACCCCCGCCAGGCGCAGCCCGAGCGCCGTCCAGCGCCGCCCGGGCGGCAGGTAGCGCAGGCGCGGCCAACCGAGCCGCACGAGCAGCGGCAGCAGCAGCAGGAGCAGCAGGGCGGGGGCGAAGTCCAGGCGCAGCGGCATCAGTTGCCCTTCCCCCACCACCACCATTCGGCCGTGGACAGCGCGACCGCGCCCACCAGCAGCGCCCCGGCCAGGGCCAGCGCCGGCGCCGGCCGCGGGTCGCTCGGCAGCGAGGGCGCCGCGCCCGCCTGCGCGCGCGGCCGGAGGTCCGACTCGCCCGGCGCCAGCAGGCTCACGCGGAACTCCGCGAGCGGCGGGGCGCTACCACCGGCCCCCGGATCCGCGCCCGCGCCGCCTGCCTGGCCCCCGGCCGCCACGGTGTAGCGGCCCACGCGCTCGGTGTCGGCGTAGGCGTCGATGCCCGCGGGGATGCTGGCCGCGCCCGCTGGGCCTTCGACGACCTGGCCGCTCGCGTTCGGCGGCAGCCGCACGGCCTGGCCGGCCAGCACCGTGCCCTCGCGGTCGCCCCAGCCCAGCCGGTCGAGCGCGTTCGCCAGCAGCAGCGGGAAGGCGCGCAGGCGCGGCAGGTTCGAGGCGCGCGGATCGAAGGCGAGCACGACGACCCGCCGCCCCTCCACCGTGCCCTCCAGCAGCGCCGGCCCGTCCGCCGTCCACACCACCGGCACGGCCCAGCTCGGCGGCTGCAGCGCCACCAGCCGGCCAAGCTGGAATGCGTCCGGGTCAATCGCGTCGAGCAGCGGGTTCGTCGCGTCGTACTCGACCCCGGCCGGGTTGGGCACCTCGCCGCGCACGTCGAGCGCGCCGCCCGCGGGCGGGTTCACGACGATCGCGTCGGCCGCGGGCAGCGCGCGCGGCAAGAAGCCGTCGAACACGACGAGCGGCGCCAGGGCGGCCTTCGCGTAGTCGTCGGGCGCGACGGCGGTCACGCGCACCCCCGGCAGCGCCCGCAGCGCCCGCGCCAGCACGTCGGGCTGGGCGGACACCAGGGTGACGGCGCGCTCGCCGCCGCCCGGCGCGCGCGCCTCGGCGCGGTTGTCGGCGGCCAGCAGGTCGTTCGCGTCGAGCTGCAGCGCGACCGTGCGCGTGCCGGGCGGCAGCGTGAAGGTCAGCTCCGCGCTGGCGCCCGGCGCGATATCGAGCGACCGCGTCTCGACGGGCAGGCCATCGGCCGTCAGGCGCGCGGGCACGGTCGCCGGCGCGCCGCCGTAGTTCGCCACGCGGGCATAGCCCACCGTCGGGCCGCCGTTGGGCGGGCGCCGTAGCGCCAGCGCCGCCACGGCCACGTTCTGGTCGCCGCGCCCGACGGGCACGAACTCCACCGGCGCCGCGAGCATGGCGGGCAGGCCGGGCGGCGCGTAGGCACCGTCGGTGACCACGACGATCTGGGCGCGGCCGGCGGGTGCCGCGGCGGCCGCGGCGGCGAGGTCCAGCGCCGCGCTGAGCGCGCCGGGCGCGTCGCCGGGCGCGGCGTCCGCGACGGCCGCACGGCCCTCGTCGGGCGACGCCGCCCAGGCGAGCGACCGCGGCTCGGCGCCCGCGCGGATCACGGTGACCCGGTCGGCCGGGGTGAGCGCCGCCAGTCGCTCGGCAGCCAGGCGCTGCGCCGCCGCGAAGCGGCTCGGCGCCACGTCGGTCGCGCTCATGCTGGCCGAGGCGTCGAGCACCAGCACGAGGTGCTGGCCGCCGGGCGGGCGCAGCACCACCGGCCCCGCCAGCGCCAGCGCCCCGGCGGCGACGAAGGCGAGCTGGAGGGCCAGCAGCCAGCTCCAGCGCGGCGGGCGCCAGTTGCGGCGGGCCTCCAGCTCCTCGCCCAGCCCGCGCCACAGCCGCACACTGCCCACCGGCACGCGCCGCCGCTGCGTGCGCAGGATGTACAGCAGCAGGATGACGAGCGCGAGCCCAAGCCACCACAGCGCGCCGGCGTTCTGCAGGATCACTCCAGCAACCCCCGTCGGCGCAGCTCGCCGAGCACCGCTTCCTCGAGTGTCAGCGCCGTGCTCAGGCGCACGTAGGGCACGCGGCGGGCCGCGCAGTAGCGCTCCAGCTCGTCGCACCACTGCTCCAGGCGCTCGCGGTAGCGCGCCAGGATCTCGGGCGTCAGGCTGGCGGGCACCGGCTCGCCGGTTTCGAGGTCCACTAGCTCCAGGTCGCCGGCCATGTCGGGGGCCAGCTCTTGCGGGCTGAGCAGGTGCAGGAAGACTGGCTGGAAGCCGGCCTGCAGCAGCTCGCCCAGGCCGGCGGCGTGCTCGTCCGGGAAGAAGCCGTCGCTGAGCAGGACGACGACACCGCGCGCCGCGCCGCGCCGGTAGGCGCGGACGCTCTCCAGCAGGGAGGCCGGCGGCCGCCCCGCCGTGTCCGCCGTGGCGGCCAGCCCGTCGAGGTAGGCGAACAGCCGACTGGCCTGCGCCTTGCCGCGCAGCAGCGGCAGCGGCGGTGTGCGCGGCGCGAGCGCCCCCACGCCGACCGCGTCCAGCCGCGCCAGCGCCAGGTAGCCGAGCGCGGCGGCGAGCTGGCGGGCGTAGTGCAGCTTGTTCGGCGTCCCGTAGTCCATGGACGCGCTCGTGTCGACCAGCAGGTGCAGCGCCAGGTCCTCTTGCGCCTCGCCCAGCCGGTAGTAGAGCGCACCCAGGCGGCCGTAGGCTTTCCAGTCGATGCGCCGAAAGTCGTCGCCGGGCGAGTAGGTGCGGTAGTCGGCGAACTCTGGCGCGTCGTTCTTGCGGCGGCTGCGGTGGTCGCCCGCCAGGCCGGCCGTGGGCGGCCGCTGCAGTGCGAGGGCCAGCCGCTCCAGGCGGCGCAGGAACGCCTCGTCGTCCGCGAGCGAGCGCGGCGCCGCGGCGGCGCGCAGGCCCAGCGACGGTCGCAGGAGCGCCGCCGCCCGCGCGACCAGCGCGCGGCGCCCCTCGCCGAACGAATTCCTGGAGACGCTCGTGAGCCTCACGCGGGCCTCCCGCGCCAGCGGGCCACCCGCCCCGGCACGGCGCGCCAGCTCGCCAGCGCGCCGAGCGCGAAGCGGCGCGGCCGCTCCTCGGGCACCGCCGCCAGCACGGCGCTCACCACGCTCTCCGCGTCCACGGCGCGCACGTCGGCCTCCACGTTCAGGCGGATGCGGTGTCGCAGCACGGCCGGCGCCACGCGCCGCACGTCGCCAAAGCTCACGTTGAACCGCCCCTCCAGCAGCGCGTGGGCGCGGGCGGCGGCCTCCAGCGCCTGCAGCGCGCGCGGGCTGGCGCCGTAGCGCACGTAGCGGCGCACGAGCGCCGGCGCGCCGGGCTGATCCGGCCGCGTCGCCAGCGCCAGGCGGATGGCGTAGTCGCGCACGTAGCTGGCGACCGGCAGGCCCGCCGTGTGCCGCTGCAGCGCCAGCAGGCCCGCGCCGTCGAGGATGGGGCGCGGGCCCTCACCCCGGCCCTCTCCCAGGGGGAGAGGGGGAGGAACGCCCTCACCCCGGCCCTCTCCCAGGGGGAGAGGGAGAGGGGCGCCTCTCTCGTCAGCCGCAGTGCTTTTGTCGTCTGCCGTGGCGGGGCGGGGCCTGTCCCCCTCTCCCCCTGGGAGAGGGGCTAGGGGTGAGGGCCCGGCCAGCGCCGCGATCTGCCGCAGCGCCTCCTGGTCGGGCAGGCGCAGGCGGAGCTGGAGCAGGAAGCGGTCAAGCTGCGCCTCGGGCAGCGCGTACAGGCCCTCGCCCTCGGCTGCGCTCTCGGTTGCCAGCACGAAGAAGGGCGCCGGCAGCGGCCGCGAGCGGCCGGCCACGGTGACGGTGCGCTCCTGCATCGCCTCCAGCAGCGCCGCCTGCGTCCGCGGCGTGGCGCGGTTCACCTCGTCCGCGAGCACCAGGTGCGCGAACACCGGGCCGGGCAGGAACTCGAAGCCGCCGCGCGCGCCGATCACCTGCGTGCCGATGATGTCGGCGGGCATCAGGTCGGGCGTGAAGGCGATGCGCCGGAAATCCAGCGCCAGCAGGTCCGCCAGCGTGCGCACCAGCAGCGTCTTGCCGAGGCCGGGCGGGCCCTCCAGCAGGACGTGCCCGCCGCCCAGCAGGGCGACCAGCACGCCGCGCACGGCGCCCGGCTGGCCCACCAGCACGCGCCGCAGCGCGGTCTCCAGGCCGGCCGCCACCGCGGGCGCGTTCACGAGTTCCGCGTTCACCGGCCGCCTTCGTTGCCGAAATAGCCGCGCACGACCTCGCGGCGCTCCGTGGGGACGGCGGCCGTCTCGCCCGTCGCCGTAAGCGGCCCGCTGGCCGCCGTGGGCGCGCCGCCGCTCGTCGCGCCGATGCTGACCGGCGCCAGCACGCTCGGCCGATCCGGGTCGGGCGGCTGGGCGCTCGGCGCTCCGTCCAGGCTCGGCAGGTTGTCCAGCGGCACCGGGGCGCCCGGCGCGCCCAGGCGCGAGGCGTCCGCGGGGGCCGCGGCGCCGGGCATCGTGCCCGGGGGGCCGCTGCCGGGCGGGCCGCTCGTCTGGCTCTGCGCCTGGCCCGCGCCCTCCAGCCCCATGCCGCCCAGCGCCGCCAGCGCGGCGTCGAGGTCCGCGCCCTGCTCGGCCAGCGCCTCGCCGAGCTGCCCCAGGTCGCCCTGCGGCACCACGCCCCGGCCCGCCTCGGCCACGGCGTTCGCCAGGTTGCCCAGCGCCTGCTCGGTGCGGCGGTAGTCGCGACCGTTGAGCGCCTGCGATGCGCGCTGCGCGCGGTCCGCCAGCTCGGGGCTGAGCGGCCGCAGGCCGGCCTGCGCCTGCCGCAGCGCCTCCGCGAGCTGGCGGCGCCCGGCGGGGGAGAGCTGGTCGCTCTCGCGACCCAGCGCCGCGAGCGCGTCCGCGGCCCGCTGGTAGTCGCCCTGCAGCAGGTTCTCCGCGACCTCGCGGCCGGCGGCGGTGCCCTGGAGCGCCCGCGCCAGCTCGCTCAGCGCCTGCTGCTGGGCGCGCGAGGCGGCCGCCAGGTCGGCGAGCTGCTGGGCGGCCGCGGCCCGCTGGGCGGCCACCTCCTCCGCGCTCAGGCCGGCCTCGTTGGCGCGCAGGGCGTCAAGCTGCTGGTAGAGCGGAGCGAGCCGCGCGTCAACTTCACTGCGCGTCGGCGCGGCGGCGTGGGTTTCCTCGTGCGCCGGGTTGAGCTTTTCGCTCACCACCTCCAGCAGGTGCCGCAGCGGCAGCAGCCCGCCGGGCGCGCCCTCGCTCAGCCCCGCGAGCAGCAGCATCCCCGCCGCGAGCAGGCCCAGCCCGGCGGCCAGCACCGCGTAGTGGCGCGGGCCGCTGAGCGGCACGATCTCCGTCGCCGGCAGCGCGCGCACGCGGGCCGCCGCGTCGGCCATCTGCACCACCGCGGTCGGCCCCGCGGTGTCGTGGGCCGCCAGCTCCACGGCGGTGCCCACGCGCTCGGCGAGGCCCGCGGCCTGGTCCACGCTGCGCGCCGTGGAGAGCAGGCTCGGCGGCCGCACCAGGGCGACGAGCAGCGCCGCGAGCACGAGCGCCGCCCCGGCCAGCGCCACCCGCGCGTCGGGCAGGGGCGCTAGCCCCACCACCGCGAGCGTCGCGTCCACGAGCACCGCGGCCAGCACCAGGCACAGCGCGCGCAGCACGAGCTGGGCCCCGCGCTGCCACCACAGCCGCCGCCGCAGCGGCTCCAGCAGCCCTTCTAGCTCGGTCGCGTCGCGCTCTCGTTGCCAGCTTGCCTGCATAACGCTCCCACTTGCCTTACTCGTTACTTACTCGTTTGGGTTACCCTGCCAGCCGCGTTCACGCTGCGCCGTCGGGCGATGGCCAGCTCACAGCGCGATCCCTTCGTCGGCGGGCCGCTCGGCGCCCGGCGCGCGGATCGCCGTGCGGCGCGGGCGCACCACGAGGCCAACCAGCATAAGCGTGCCGCCGCCGAGCAAGAGCAGCGCCAGGCGGCTCTGCCGGGTGTCGGCATCAGCGCGCAGCGCCTGCGCGCGCTGTACGCCGTCATCGTCGCCAATCGCCTGGTAGAGCGCGGCGGCCTCTGCCGAGCGGGCGCGGCCCTCGGCGTAGCGCCAGCCGGCTACCAGCGCCTGGGCCGCCGCGAGCTGGTCGCCGGCCGCGGCGCCCTGCTCGGCTTGGGCCAGCGGCGCGGCGAGCGTGGGCCGCCAGCGCGTGTCGCCCGCCGCCGCGTAGCGCGCGTCCGCGTCGGCCAGCAGCGTCCGCGCCTCGCCGTAGTCGTGCTCGGCCAGTCGCGCGCGCCCGCGCTCGGCCGCCTCGGCCGCGTCGAGCGCCACCGCGATGCGCCCCAGGTATGTTTCAGCCTCCGCCGCGCGCGCCGGCTGCTCCAGCTCGCGGTGCAACTGCCGCGCCTCCTCGAAGAGCGGCCGCGCGTCCGCGTACTCGCCGTCCGCGAAGCGGGCCTTGGCGTCCGCGAGGTCCAGGGCTCGCAGCAGGTTGCTCTCCCAGCGGCTGCTGTAGTAGCTCGGCAGGTAGTCGCGCCAGGCGGCCTCCAGCGCCTCCACGGGCTGCCCGTACACGGTCTCCAACGCCTGGGCGATGGGCTGGTCCTCGCGCGCCACCTCGCGCAGCAGCCGCTTGATGGAGCCGAGGCCGTGGGTGTCGATCAGGAAGGTCACCATGCTGAGCGCCTCGGGATACGCGACGTTCATCCGTCGCAGGAAGCGCGGCTGGTCGTTGAGCGCCTCCCAGCTCAGGAGCTGGCCCTGCCGATCGGCGGTCCGCAGCGTCTCCGCGAGCCGGCGGCGGTCGCTGGACTCCTTCTCGGCGTACTGCGCCAGCCCCTCCTGAAAGCCAATGGGCAGATGGTCGGCCGACAGCTCGGTGAGGACCAGGTGCATCAGCTCGTGGCGCACCGTGTCGCGGAGCGTCTGCGCGCCCGCGCGGTCCACGCGGTCCACGGCGATGCCGATCTCGCCGACGTGGGTGTCCGCGTGGGCGACCACGCCCTCCACGTAGCGGGCGATGGGGTTGGCGCTCGCGTAGGCGCGCGTGGTGGGATAGAGGCGCAGCGGCACCGGCGGCGTGGGGCCGTGGTCGAAGGCCGCCGCGACGTACTCGTATAGCCCGTCCGCGACCGCCGCGTAGCGGTCGGCCGCCTCCGCGCCGGCCGCCGTGTAGTAGATCGTGAAGTAGGTGGTGTCGCGGCGCTGCCAGGCGTCGTCGGGCACGGCGCCGTCTTGCGCTCGGGCGACGGGCGCGGCCAGCCAGCACAGCAGAGCGCCCAGCAGCAGGGCCAGGAAGGCCCGCATCTGCCAGCGAGTGCCCAGTGTTGGCGCGGGAGCAGTGGTCACCGCCGTCGCCCGCCTGCCGCTCCGCGGCGCCGCGGGGCCGATCTGGCGACCAGCCCACGGCGTACGTCTCCCCTTGTCGCGGCGCGCCGCCGTGCCGCTTGCCAGGATTATAGCCCGGCGGCCCAGCGCTCCCCATCTTTACGGCCGCCAGGCGGGGCGGGGCCCCGTGGTACAATACCAGCGGCGCGGGCGGCGCGCGACGCGGCCGGCGGCCGAGGTGGGGATGGAGCTGACCTGGCTAGGCCATGCATGTTTCCGCTTGCGCGGGCGCGACCTCACGATCGTGACGGACCCCTTCGACAGCCAGCTCGGGTGGCCGCTCCCGAAGATGTCCGCGGACGTGGTCACGGTCTCGCACGCCGAGCCGAACCACAACGCGGTCGGCAAGGTGGACGGCGCGCCCCGGGTGGTGGCGGGGCCGGGCGAGTACGAGCTGGCCGGCACGATGATCACCGGCGTGGCCACCCCGCGTCCCCCCGGCCAGGGGCGCGACGCGCCGCGCAACACCGCCTATCTGTTCGAGCTCGACGACGTGACGATCTGCCACCTGGGCGACCTGGCGGCGCCGCTCGGCTCCGATCAAGTCGCGGTGGTGAAGGACGCCGACGTGCTGCTCGTGCCAGTCGGCGGGCACTGCACCATTGATGGCGCGCAGGCGGCCGAGATCGTCGCCCAGGTCGAGCCGAAGCTAGTCGTGCCCATGCACTACCTCACCCCGGGCGTGCGCCTGGAGCTGGACCCCGTCGACCGCTTCTGCCGCGAGATCGGGGCCGCCGACCTGACGCCCCAGCCGCGCCTGAACATCACGCGCGCGAGCCTGCCCGATCAGTTGACCGTCGCCCTGCTCGAGCCTCGCAAGTAGACGCGCATCCTGGGATGGCCGCGACGCCGGGCGCCGGCCCGGCCGGGTGCTCCCACCGTCCTGGCGTCGGGGGCCGGCCGGGCGTCGCGGGGAGCTGCCGAGGGAATGGATGAGTTCACGGCCCAGATTCTGCGGCACCTCGTCGAGGGGCACCAGGCCCGCGCGGGCATGAAAGAGCGCAACCGCGCGCTCACCGAGTACGAGATCGCGCGGCGGGCCGGGTACACCGCGTATAGCTACGTCGAGTTCAGCACCACGCCCGAGCGCGACCGCGTGCGCGATGCGCTCGACGCGCTGGAGCGCGAGGGCTGGATCACCCAGTGGCAGCGCGCCGGGCGGTACGATACCTACGTGCCGACCGAGCTGGGCGTGCGGCGCGCCAACCTGCTGGGCCTCACGCGCGACGCGGAGCCGACCAGCGCGGCCGCGCCCCTGCTGGCGGCCCCGCCGCCGCCGCGCCACGACGGCCCGCCAAGCCTCAGCGCCGACGCGGCGCTCAATCGCATTGTCCAGCAGCTCGACGAAGCGCTCGCGCTCCTGCGCGCGATCGACGCCAAGCTTGGAAGGGGGGGCTGATGGCGAGTTATCTCGAAACGCTTACGGCGGACCGCGAGCGGATGCGGCGGGCGCTGATGGGCCAGATCGAGGAAGAGGCCGCGGCCATTCGCCAGCTCCAGCAAGAACTCGAGCAGTGCACGGCCGTGCTCGATCAGAAGATTGTGCGCCTGATGATCTTCCGGAGTATCTTCGGCCCCTCCCAGCAGGAGACCCTGAACGCGCAGGTCGACGCCGAGGAGGCTAGCAAGCCGCACACCGCCGCCCGCGAGCAGCTCGCCTACCACCAGAAGGTCCTGCAGGCGCTCCAGGAGGCGCTGCTGCGCCTCCAACAGACGGGGTCCATCGACTCGAGCAGCGCCCCGACCGTCGAGGCCAAGCTGACGGTCGCGGACATCCTGGGCGAATAGGGGCGCGACGGCCCGTGCGGCGAAGCGGTAGACTATCCCCCCTGGCGCGGAGCGGCGGCTAGCGCGCCGGCTCCTCGGGGCCCTCGGCGCTGGCGGCCCGTGCCACCGCGGCGCACGCGCGCTCGCACGCAGCGGCCAGCCGCGCCACCATTAACTCCGATCCATGCGGTTGGCCCATGCGCGCCTGTAGCTCTAGCTCGCGGGCCAGCGCGGCCACCTCGCGCGCCCCGATCAAGCTTGCCTCGCCCTTGAGCGCGTGCGCCGTGCTGGCCAGGGCCGCCGGGTCCGCCGCCGCCAGCGCGTCCTGCAGGGCCGCCAGTCGGCGCGGCGTATCTTCCAGGAACAGCCGCGCCACCTCGCGCCGCAGGGTGGCGCTGTCGCCGCTATCGCTCCCGCCGAGGCTGGCGAAGGCCGCGGCGTCCAGCACCGGCGTCTCGGCGCCGCCCGCGGGCGTCTGCTCGTCGGTCGCCGGAACGGGCGCCTCGACGTCGCGCGCGCGCGGCGCCCAGCGCTGCAGGACCGCTGCCAGCTCCTCCACGCGGAACGGCTTGGCAATGTAATCGTTCATGCCCGCCGCCAGGCAGCGCTCGCGCTCGCCTGGCATGGCGCTCGCCGTCACGGCGATGATCGGCGTCCGGCCGGCCGCGCCCGGCAGGCGGCGGACCTCCGCCGTGGCGGCGAACCCATCCATCTCGGGCATCTGGCAGTCCATGAGCACCGCCGCATACGCCCCGTGGGTCAGCGCCTCGAGCGCCTGCCGTCCGCTCGTCACCGCGTCGGCCGCATAGCCGAGTTTGGCCAGGACGCCGAGCGCCAGGCGCCGGCTGATCGGCGTGTCGTCCACGACGAGGACGCTCTGGCTCGTCGCATCCGTGATGGGCTCCACCGCCTCGGGTGCGGGGCGGCCGGGAGCCGCCCCCGCCGGCGACGGCCCCGTGAACCAGGAGGTGCTGCCCCCGCCCCGCTCGCTGCCCACGCCGCTCTCGCCGCTCTCGAGCTTGAACTTGCCGGCGGGGCACGCCCGCCGGCGGATCAGACCGATTACTATGATAACGTCCGAGTTGTGCGGGACATCGGCCGGAGACGACGAGCCGAGCTCAGAGCCCCGCCGCGTCGAGAAAGGCGAGCGCCTGCTCGACGCCGCGTTTGCCCCAGTGGGCGTAGTTGCTGGCGGCGGGCCAGCCCACGTGCGGCGTCAGGATCACGTTGTCGAGGCGGCGCAGCGGATGGTCGGCCGGCAGCGGCTCCTCGTGGAACACGTCGAGCGCCGCACCCGCTAGCCGCCCGCTCTGCAGCATCTCTACCAGCGCCGCCTCGTCCACGATCGCGCCGCGCGCGGTGTTGATCAGGTAGGCCGACGGCCGCAGCAGCGCCAGCCGCTCGCGGCTGAGCAGCCCCGTGCTCTCCGGCGACAGGCGCAAGTGGATGCTCAGCACGTCAGCGGCGCGCAGCACGTCGTCGAGCGGCAGGAAGCTCGCGCCGCCCGCCTCGGCGCGCTCGGCCGTGAGCGTGGGCCCCCAGGCCACGACCTGCATGCCGAGCGCCTGCGCCACGCGCGCGGTGCCGCTGCCGATGCGGCCGAAGCCGAGGATGCCGAGCGTCTTGCCGTGGCAGTCGTCGCCCACGAACATCGGCCACTCGCCCGCGCGCATCTGGCGGTCGCTCCAGGGGATGCGGCGCAGCAGCCCGATCATCAGGCCGATCGTCAGCTCCACCACCGGGTAGTCGGGGCCGCCGGTGAACACGACCTGAACGCCGTGCGCCTCCGCGGCCGCGCGGTCGAGGTGCGCGCCGCCCCCGCCGGTCTGAACGATGAGCCGCAGGCTCGGCGCCCGCGCGAACGTCTCGGCCCCGAACTTGGTGCGCTCGCGCACCAGGAACACCGCGACCGCGCCGTCCAGCCGCCGCGCCAGCTCGTCCAGCGAGTCGGCGTGGTCGTGGTACACGCGGACCTCCGCCCGCTCGCGCAGCCGCGCGATGTCCGGCTGCGTCGCGAGCGCGTGCTGCCAGTCGTCGAGGATCACGATCGTGGGACGCGCCATGTCGCACCTCCGCGGCCGAAGTGGGGACGCGCCGGCCGGTTGTCAGATATTAGCCGATCGCGCATAACTGACCACTGCCCGTGCAGAACAGCGGTCGAGGAAGTGCCATGGCCAAGCAGGTGCTGCGCTCGGACAAGCTCGCGCCGCCGGTGGGCGTCTTCTCGCCGGCCATCAAGGTGCCGGCCCAGGGCCACATGATCTACGTCTCGGGGCTCACGTCGCGCGCGCCCGACGGCTCGACCCATGCGCCCGGCGACGTGCGCGAGCAGACGCGCTACATTCTGGAGAACCTGAAGCTGTTGCTCGCCGAGGGCGGCGCGGCGCTCGATGACGTGGTGCGCGTGGTCGTGTACATCCGCAACATGGCCGACTTCAAGACCATCCACGAGGTGCGCGCGCGCTACTTCACGAAGGAGCCGCCCGCCTCCACGATGGTCGAGGTCTCGCGCCTGGTGAACGACGACATGCTCATCGAGATCGAGGCCACCGCCGTCGTCAGCGCCTGACCCCGCCCTGCGGCAGCCCTCTCACTCCCTCTCCCCCTGGGAGAGGGCCGGGGCGAGGGCGTCTTACCCCCTCTCCCCCTGGGAGAGGGCCGGGGTGAGGGCGTCCCGGCCTCGTCAGCCCAGGCGATAGAACCGCGTCGCGTTCTCAGTGAGAATCTTCGCCTTCACCGCGTCGCTCAGGTCCGTGCGCTCCACGAACTCGGGGATGTCCCCGAGGAACTGGTCGCGTTGGCGCTCGTGCGGGTAGTCGGACGGGAAGAAGAGATAGTCCGCGCCCATGCGCTCGACCACGTAGGGCAGGCTCCGCTCGTCCACCTCGCACGAGACGTACACCTGGCCGCTCGTCAACACCTCCGTGGGCGTGCGCTTTAGCTCAGGGCACCAGCGCGCGCCACGGCGCTCGAATTCCTCGTCGAGCCGGTCCATCATGAACGGTATCCAGGCGCACCCGGCTTCGAGGAAGGCGACGCGCAGGCGCGGGAACCGCTCGAACACGCCGTCGAAGATCATGCTCGTCATCTGGATCATCAGCGGGATCGGGTGCTCCATGGCGTGCGTCTGGATGAACTTGTCGAAGTAGTCGAAGCCCCAGCCCTTGCTCGGCGCGCCGTGGATGGCGAGCGGCACGTCGAGCCGCTCCGCCTCGGCGTAGAGCGGGTCGAAGTCGCGGTGCCCGTAGCCCTTGTGCAGCACGTTCGCCGACGGCAGCACGGCGCCGCTCAGCCCCAAGTCGGTCACGGCGCGGCGCAGCTCGGCCACCGCCGCCGCCACGTCCTGCACGGGCACGAGCGCCATGCCGCGGAAGCGCGGGTCGGCCTTCAGGTAGTAGTGGTGCAGCCAGTCGTTGTAGGCGCGGCCGAGCGCGATCGCCCACTCGCGGTCCTGGATGAGCCCGTAGGCCAGGCCGGCCGTGGGGTAGAGCACGGTCGTCTCGATCCCGGTGTCGTTCAGGAAGCTGATCCAGGCCTCGGCGTTGCCGGCCGCGAGCGCGTCGCCCGCCGGGCGAAACCAGCCGTCCAGCGATGGGAACAGCGGCATGGCGCCGACGCCCTGCTCGACGCCCCGCAGCGGCCGCCCGCGGTACTCGATGAACTCGGCGATCTGGTCCTCGCGCTCGACACAGTGCCCGTCGGCGTCAATCACGCGAAACTGCTGCGCCACGGTCGCCTCCTTGCTGCGCTGGCCTGGAAGGGCGCCACCTGCCCCCTGGATTATGACTCGCCGCGGGCCGGGTCGCCGGCGGGGACGACCGCGGGCTGCGGGAACGCCGCGGCGCCCTGGTAGCCCAGCTCCAGCGAGATGGCTGCCGCCGCGGCTTTGAGTGGCGCCGCCAGCGGCCGCATCTCGGCCGGACCGAAGCGCTGGGCCGGCGCGGCGATCGTGAGCGCCGCCCAAACGCGCCCGTCCGCGTCGAAGACCGGCGCCGACATGGCCGACCCGCCCGGCTCGCGCTCCTCCACACCCACCGCGTAGCCAGCCGCGCGCACCTCGGCCAGTGTGCGCGGCAGCCCGTCGGCGCTCGGCGGCTCCGGCGGGGCGGCGTTCGGCATCTCCGGCCCGAAGGCGCGGAAGACCTTTGCCGTCGTCCCGCGGTCCACCGGGAAGACCTGGCCCACCGCGACGCGCCGCCGCACCTCGTGCAGGCCCTCCACCTCGGCCACGCAGACGTGCTGCTGCCCGGCCAGCACCTGCAGGATGACGGTCTCGCCGGAGCGGTCGCGCAGCGCGCGCATGTGGGGCAGGGCGCGCGTGTGCAGGTCGGCCTGGCGCGAGCGGCCGGCGGCCAGGGCGAGGATGCGCACGCCCAGGCCGAAGCGCCGGCTCCGTGGGTCGCGCTCGACCAACCCCTTCTTCTCGAGCGCCGTGAGCAGGCGCAGCACCGTGCTGGGGCTCACCGCGAGGCTCTGGCTCAGCTCGCGCAGCGTCGGCGGCTGCGGGGCCGCCGCCAGCGCCAGCAGCAGGTCCACCGCGCGCTCGACCGCCTGCACCGAGTTGCGGTCGCCGCCGGCCCCGGCCGCCCGCACGGCCCGAGGGGCGGCCCCCGCGGCCACGCCGTTCGCCCGCGCGGCCCCCGCCATCAGGGGCCTCCTGCCGCGGGCGGCGCCGCGCTCGCCACGCGGCAGGGCGTCATGGCATGCCCCCTATAGCCCGTAGAAGCGCTGGGCATTGCCGGCCAGGATGGCCTGCTTCGCGGCGTCCGAGATCTCCTCGTTCTCCAGCAGCTCGGCCATCTCGTGCTTGCACATGCGCGCGTCGACCTCGTGCGGGAAATCGGTGGAGAACACGAACGGCTCCGGCCCGACCGCGCGGATGGCGTGCGCCAGGTCCGGCTCCTCGCCCTCGCAGCCGACGAACAGCCGCCCCTCCTTGATGTGCCGCCGCACGTAGTCGCTCACGCGCTCGCCCGGCTTCAGCGGGATGAGCTGCTTGCGCGGGTCGTAGGCCACGTGCGTCTCGTACGAGCGGTCGAAGCGCTCCAGCACCATCAGCAGCCAGGCGACGCCGCCCTCCAGGAACGCCCAGCGGACGTTCGGGAACTTGTCGGGCAGGCCGTTGAAGATGACGCTGGCGAAGGTCACCATCTGGCCGAACGGGTGGCCGAGCGCATGCACCGGCGCGTACACGTTCAGGTCGTCGAGCTGGAAGCCCTCGTGGCAGCCGCCATGGACGGCAATGGCGCAGCCCAGCCGGTTGGCCTCCTCGTAGATCGGCCAGAACTTCTTCGCCCCGATGTGGCCCGCGAAGCCGGTGGACGGCAGCATCGCGCCGACCATGCCCAGCTCGGTCACCGCGCGACGCAGCTCCTCGACGGCCGCCTCCGGCTCCTGGATCGGGATCAGCGCCATGCCCTTGAAGCGCGGGCTGACCCCCAGGTACGCCTCGGCCACCCAGTTGTTGTAGGCGCGCGTGGCGTAGATGGCCCAATCGAGGTCCACGATCTTGCCATACGAGAGGGCGATGGTCGGGTAGAGCACGCTCGCGTCGATGCCGACGTCCTCCATGAAGGCCATCCACTCCTTCGGCCCCACGGGCTTGCCGCCGCCGAAGGCGTCGGGCAGGAGCTTGCCGGTGTGATGGTGCAGGTGGTCGAGCGGCGGGAAGAGCTGGAACGGGCCGAACGTCTGCGTGCGGTCCTTGTAGATGTCGGGCATCAGCCGCGAGATGGCCTCGATGTCCTCGAACAGGTGGCCGTCGCCGTCGATGACGCGTACCGATTCCATCGCCTCTCCTTTCGGGGTGCCGTCGCGGCGCTAAGGGGCCGGCCCCGCACGTCCACGCGAGCTCGACGTATCGCGTTCCGCATCGCGGACTAGCGTTCCTCTATGCGGGCATTATAGCCCCGCCCGCCGGCAGCCTCAAGCCGGCGCGGCGGTTCACTGCGGGCCTTCGGGCGCGCCGGGCCGGCACGCGCCGCAGGCAGAGCGCCGCGCGCCCGACGCCCGCCGCGCGAGTCTCAGCCGCTGCCGAGCTGGGCGTTGAGCACCTGCTGCAGCGTTTCCGGGGTGACGTTGCCGCCGCTGATGAGCACCGCGACGCGCCGGCCCACGAGCCGCGCGCGGAGGGCGGGCTGAGCGAGGGCGGCGATCGGCGCGGCGGCGGCCGGCTCGGCGAGCACGTGGGCGTGGCGGAGCAGCGCCACCATCGCCCGCTTGATCTCCGCGTCGGTCACGAGCGCCACGTCGTCCAGCGCCCCGCGCAGCAGGCGCAGTGGCAGCGCGTAGGCCTGGCGCGTGGCGAGCCCGTCCGCGAACGTGTCCGCCCGCGCGGTGCTCTCCAGCCGCCCGCTGCGCCAGGCGTTGTGGAAGGCCGGGGCGCCTGCGGCCTGGACGGCGATCACCGTGAGGTCGGGCTTGATGCCTTTGCCCGCGAGACAGACGCCGCACGCCCCGCTACCGCCTCCAAGTGGCAGCACGATCGCGTCCACCGCTGGCCATTCCTCGAGGATCTCCAGCGCGAGCGTAGCGATGCCGGGGTAGAGCAGCGGCTCGTTCGCGGCGTGCACGTAGCGATAGCCTCGCGCGTGGCTGGCCTGTTCGGCGGCCTCCCGCGCCGCGTCGAAGTCCGTGCCGCCCAGCACGACCTCGGCGCCGAGCCGCCGCATGGCGGCCACCTTGTACGGGTTGCTCCCCGCCGGCGCATAGACGACGGCGGGGAAGCCGAACAGCCGCGCCGCGTAAGCGATGGACTGGCCGTGGTTGCCTGTCGACGCCGTGAGGAAGCCGGCCGGCCGCGGCTCGCTTCCCGCGGCGATGGCCGCCACCAGGTTGATGCCGCCCCGCACCTTGAACGCGCCGATCGGCTGCAGCGACTCCAGCTTGAGCCGCATGTCCAGCCCCAGCGCCTCAGCGAGCGCCGGCGCGGCGACGAGCGGCGTGGGCCGCAGGTAGGGCCGTAGCCGCTCGCGCGCCACGAACACGTCGGCCAGCGTCGGCAGGGGAACCGGGTCGAGCGCTGCGGACACCAGCTTGCTCCTGCACGCCTGTGGGCTTGCGCCGCTCGCATTATCGCGGAGGCGCCAGCCCGTCCCCCAGGCCGGCAGCGCCTTTCTCGCCTAACAGGACGGGTACAGGCAGCGGGTGGGCGTGCCGAACAGCGCGGGGGCCGGGGGGCGGTAGAGCGTGGCGGTCGGCGCGATCGCGGGGCGGGAGCTGACGACCGTGCGCGGCACGATCGTTCGCGTCGGGGTCACGGTAGGCGGCGGCGCGGGCGTCGGCGGCTCGGGCGGCGCGGCCGTCGGCGGGCGCGGCGTCGCCGGCGCGACGGTCGGCGGCTCGGGCGTCGGCGGCTCGAGCCCCGGCGGCTCCGGGGTCGGCTCCTCCACCACGACGCCCACCCGAACCTGCACCGCGGTCGGCGTGGGCGGCGGGACGGCGGTGTTGGTCGCCGCGGGCGGCGCCATGCTTTCCGGCGGCGCTGGCGGCGGGGGCGCGGCTGGCGGCGGGGGCGGTGGCAGGGACGGCGCGGGCGCGGGCGGTGGCGCCGGCACCACGGCGGCGGCCGGGGCCTCGGTGGCAGCAGGCTCGGCGGCCGGCTCGCTCCCCCCGCCGCTCTCCGCCGGCGCCTGCGGGGGCTGGACCGCCGCGGCTGTGGAGCTGCCTAGCGCGCTCGCGGTGGCGGGCGGCAGGGGCGGCGGGGCGGCGGTCGGGCCGAGCACCCGTGGCTCCGGGGTGCGGGCGAGGAGCGCGATCGCGCTCTCGGGCGGCGGCCCCGCGGCCGGCGCGAGCGCCTGCAGGTCCGTCACGGCCCCCGCGCGCCAGGCGAAGCTCGTGCGGATGACCAGCCCGGGGCCCACTGCCGCCTGGACCTGGGCAGTCTCCGCGGGCGACGGCGCCTCCGACCGCACGGCGCTCACCTCCACCACGGCCTGGCCGGCCGCCTGCCCCTGCAGGGTGACGGTGTAGCGTTCGGTGGGCGCGGGGATGGTGAATACCTGCGTGCCCCGTTCGCCGCGCCCCAGGCGCACGCTCGGAATCTGGCTGACGTAGGCCTCGGCGGCCGGAGGATAGCCGGTGCTCCGGCCGCGCGCATCGGTGAGGAGGACGCTGACCGGCCCCTGGATCGCCACCCGCAACGTCACCAGCGGCACGGCGGCCGGCACCGGCACGGTGGGCGCCTGGCCGAGCGCGATGCGGCTCGTGAACCCGGCGGGCAAGTCCACGTCGCCGCTCGCGGCGTGGGCCTCGACGGTGCCCTCTCCGGCCGTCAGCGACACGGTCCCGTCCGGCGCCACGGCGACGGTGAATGCCGTGCCGCGGGCCATCAGGAGGCCCGCGGGGCTGTTGACCACGAGCGCCGGCGGTGTGGTGCCCCGCGCGGCCGCTGCTCGCCATAGCGTGCCGCGCGCGTGCTCCAGCGCGACCGTCATGGCCCCGGAGGCGGCGTCGGGCTCGCCGCCCAGCAGCGCGATCTCCGTATCCGGCCCCAGCGAGGCGGACGAGCCGTCGGCGAACAGGATCCAGGCGTAGCCGTCGGTGCCCGTGCGCACGCGGTCGCCCACCGCGAGTCCGCGCGCCCCCTCGAGGGGCGCGAAGCCGCTGCCGTCCCGCGGCTGGAGCTGCACGTCGCCCTGCAGGGCCACCAGCGTGGTGCCCTCTACCACGTAAAGCTGGCCGACCGAGGCGGCCGGTGGGCGGGGCCGCGCGAGCCACAGCGCGGCGAGGCAGCCCAGCGCCACCAGCGCCGCGGCGATCGGGAGCCAGCGACGCCCGTGGGGCAGGGCCGCGCCGAGCCGCCGAATTGTCGTTCCCATGCTGGACACCGCATCCCAGGCGACCAACCGTCCCGCGGTCGAAGCGCCGTGCGGCTGGGCAGGATCGAGCGACCCCCACGCGGCTCACTGGCCCAATCGCGTGTGGGTAGTGTAGATTGTCCGCGCCCCGCACGACGAGGCCTGGAGCAGGGGGCGGGAGGGCGCAGATGGTGGCCACGGACGAGTTTCTGACCTTGCCCGAGATTCGGCGCGCGGCCCGGCGCAACCTGTCGCGCGAGGTGTGGGACTACGCCTCGGGCGGCGCCGAGACGGAGGCGACCCTGCGGCGCAACCGGCGGGCCATGAGCCACTACGTGTTTCGCCCGCGGGTGCTGCGCGACGTCAGTCAGATCGACACCACGACCAGCTTGCTCGGCATTCCGCTGGCGCTGCCGATCATGATCGCGCCGATGGGCTCGACCCATTACTTCCACCCCGATGGCGACCTGGCGCTCGCGCGCGCCGCGGGCCGCATGGGCACGATCCACTGGATGAGCACCGTCGGCGCCAGCTCGCCCGAGGAGGTCGCTGCCGCGGCCACCGGTCCCCTCGTCTTCCAGCTCTACTTCTGGGGCGGCTACGACTGGGGCGAGGAGCTGATCCGCCGCGTCGAGGCCGCCGGCTTCAAGGCGCTCTGCTTCACCGTGGACGTGGCGAACTACGGCCGCCGCGAGCGCGACATCGAGAAGCGCTACGAGCCGCGCGGCGGCGCGCGTGCCATCGGCATCCCCCGCGATTACGCCCGCATGGCGTCGCTCTCGTGGAAGGACGTGGACTGGCTGAAGCAGACCACCCGCCTGCCCCTGGCCGTGAAGGGCATCGAGACCGCGGAGGACGCGCGCCTCGCGGTCGAGCACGGCGTGGACATCGTCTACGTCTCCAACCACGGCGGCCGCCAACTCGACCACGCGCCCGCCACCATCGAGACGCTGCCCGAGGTGGTGGAGGCGGTGGGCGGTCGCGCCGAGGTCGTGGTGGACGGCGGCTTCCAGCGCGGCACCGACGTGCTGAAGGCCGTCGCGCTCGGGGCGCGCGCGGTGTGCATCGGCAAGGCGGCGGCCTGGGGCCTGGGCGCCGCGGGCGAGGCAGGCGTGGTCCGCACGCTGGAGCTGCTGGCGCTCGAACTGCGCATCGCCATGGCGAACACCGGCCAGGCCCGCCTCGCCGACGTCGGGCCGGCGCTGGTCCGCCGCGCCTGCGTCAGCTACTAACGCGGGCTACTCTCACACCAGCCGTTCCAGCAGCGCGTGGAACTGCGCGCGCTCCGGCGCGGACAGCGCCGCCAGCGCCCGCGCCTCGGCGGCGGCGATCACCTCGCGCCCGTGCGCCAGCAGCGTCGCGCCGCGCCGCCTGCGGGTTAGCGGCGCTGAGCTGTCCGTGCCTATGCCTCGCCGGCCTGCTGGCTCGTGCAGTTGCCCTATGGCCGGGAGCGGTACACTGAGGCAGGGGGGATTGCCGATGATTCCGCCCGCATTGCCAGCAGACGAGCCCGCGCGGCTCGCCGCGCTCCGGGCGCTGCAGGTGCTGGACACGCCACCGGAGGAGCGCTTCGACCGCATCACGCGCGTGGCGCGGCGCCTGTTCGATGTGCCCATCGCGCTCGTCACCCTGGTGGACGCGGAGCGGCAGTGGTTCAAGTCCTGCCTGGGCCTGACCATCCGCGAGACGCCGCGCGAACTCTCCTTCTGCGGCCATGCCATCCTTGGCGATGAGGCCTTCGTCGTCGCGGAGACGCGGCAAGATCCACGCTTCGCCGACAACCCGTTCGTGACGGGCGAGCCATACCTGCGCTTCTACGCGGGCCAGCCGCTGCGCGACCACCGGGGGTATCGGGTCGGCACGCTGTGCATCATGGATCGCGTGCCCCGCGAGCTGGGCGCCGCCGATCTCCAGGCGCTGCGCGACCTCGCGGCCTGGGCCGAGAGCGAGCTGACCGCGACCAGCCTCAGCCAGGCGCTGCTCGCCCAGCAGGAGAGCGAGGCCCGCGCGCGCCGCGCCGAGGCAGACCTGGCCGCCGCGCTCGCCGCCCAGCAGGCCGCGAACGCGGCGCTGGACCGCCTCAACCGCGCGAAAAGCGAGTTCGTCTCCATTGTCAGCCACGAGTTCCGCACCGCGCTCACGGGTATCCAGGGCTTTAGCGAGATGATGCGCGACGAGGACTTCACGCTCTTGGAGATGAAGGAATACGCCGCCGACATCAACAAGGATGCCCAGCGGTTGAATCGCATGATCACGGAGATGCTCGACCTTGACCGCATGGAGTCGGGGCGCATGACCCTCAATCTCGGCGAGGTGGACCTGAACCAGGTCATCCGCGAGGTGGCCGAGCGCGCCGGCCCCAACGCGCCCGCCCACCCCATCCGCCTGGAGCTGGACGAGGCGCTGCCGCCGCTCACCGGCGACCGCGACAAGCTGACTCAGGTCGTGACGAACCTCGTCAGCAACGCGGTGAAATACTCGCCCGACGGCGGCGAGATCGTGCTGACCAGCCGCCGCGAAGGCAACCTGGCCCACGTCCTCGTGCAGGACCACGGCATGGGCATCCCCCCCGAGGCGCTGGAGAAAGTCTTCGAGCGGTACTCGCGCGTGGAGTCGGGCCGCGGCCGCTACATCCAGGGCACCGGCCTGGGGCTCCCGATTGTGCGACAGATCGTGCAGATGCACGGCGGCCGCGCCTGGGTGGAGAGCGTCGTCGGCCAGGGCTCGACCGTCCAGTTCACCGTGCCGCTCGCCGGGCCGCCCACCGCAGGCTAACCGGCGCATCTACCCGGTACTCTCGGCGCCACTGCGAACCCGGCTCATCGCCCCGCGCCGTTCGCCTTGCGCCAAAATCGCCGCTGCCCCCATAACTAGGCCCAGGCGGTAACGTGCCGCCACGGACGCCCCGGCGCGCGCCGCCCATGGCCGGCCTGACGCGGTAGGAGGACGCCGATGCGCGTGCAGTTCTGGGGGACGCGCGGCTCGATCGCCACCCCAGGCCCCGAGACCCTGCGCTACGGCGGCAACACGCCGTGCACGGCGGTCTGGACGGACGACGAGACGCTCATCATCCTCGATTGCGGCACGGGCGCCCGCAAGCTGGGGCTGTCGCTGGCGAAGTCGGGGCCGCTGCGCGCGCACCTCTTCATCGGCCACACCCACGCCGACCACATCCAGGGGCTGCCGTTCTTCGTGCCCGCCTTCCTGCCGGGCAGCCACCTCACAATCTATGGGCCGGCTGGCATCGACCGCTCCTTCCCCCAGGCGGTCGGCGGCCAGATGGAGTACGCCTACTTCCCGGTGCCGATGCACGACCTGCCCGCGCGCCTCGACTTCGAGGAGCTGGGCGAGGGCGAGTTCATGATCGGCGACGTGCGCGTGCGCACCCAGTACCTGAACCACACGGCGCCGTGCATCGGCTACCGTCTGGAGGAGCGCGGCGCGACGCTGGTCTACGCGACCGACCACGAGCTGCACGCGCCCGCCCTCTGGCGGCCCGACCGCGCGCCGGGCCGCTACGCGCCCGAGGCGATGCTGCACCCGGCCGACGCGCGCCACGCCGAGTTCCTGCGCGATGCCGACCTGGTGATCCACGACTGCCAGTACACAGAGGCCGAGTATCCCGCGAAGGTCGGCTGGGGCCACAGCACCGTCGAGTACGCCGTGGACGTGTCGCTGGCGGCGCGCGTCCGCCAGCTCGCCCTTTTTCACTACGACCCGACCCGCACCGACGACGGCGTGGACGGGCTGGTGGCCGCCTGTCGCGACCGCGTGGCCGCGAGCGGCCTGCCGCTGGCGGTGCTGGGCGCGGCCGAGGGCCTGGAGCTGACCCTGGCGCCGGGCGACACGCTCGCCGCCGCCGAGACCGGGCCGCGGGCGCCGCGCGTGCCGACGCGGGCGCGCGTCCTCGTCTGCGACGACGACGATGCGATCGCCAAGGTGCTGGAGACGGCGCTGCGCCGCGATGGCTACGAGGTGCTGCGCGCGCGCAACGGCGCGGAGGCGCTGGCGATGGCCGGCCGCCAGCAGTTCGACCTGGTCCTGCTCGACATCGAGATGCCCGAGATGGACGGCTTCACGACCTGCCGCGCGCTGCGCGCCGAGCCGCAGATGGCGAGCGTGCCGATCGTCATGCTGACGGCGCGTGCGGAAGAGGAGAACATCCTGCGCGGCTTCGACGGCGGCGCCACCGACTACATGACCAAGCCGTTCGCCGTCTCGCAGGTGCGCGCGCGCGTGCGCTCGTGGCTCACGCGCGCCGCCGCCGCTCGCTAACCAGACTTCGCCTTGGAGCAGCCATGGGCAGATTAGAGAACCGCGTCGCCATCGTCACCGGCGCCGGCCGCAACATCGGCGAGGCCATCGCGCACGCGTACGCCGACGAGGGCGCGCGCGTCGCCGTCGTGGACCTCGACCCGCGCGCGGCCGAGGCCGTGGCCACCGCCATCAACGGCGTCCATCCCGGGCAGGCGCTCGCCATCACCGCCGACGTGTCGAAGAGCGACGACGTGAAGCGGCTGATGGCGACCGTCGCCGAGCAGTGGGGCAGCCCCGACATCCTCGTGAACAACGTGGCGATCACCGACCGCAAGACCGTGCTGGAGCTGGAAGAGGACGAGTGGGACCGCGTGATGACGGTCTGCGTCAAGAGCCAGTTCCTCTGCTCCAAGTACGCCGCCGAGCGGATGATCCAGGCCGGCCACGGCGGCAACATCATCTGCATCGCCTCAACCTCGGGGCACCGCGGGCGCAAGGACGCCACGGCCTACAGCGCCGCCAAGGCCGCGACGTTGAACCTGGCCCGCTCGCTGGCCATCCAGCTCGCGCCCTATGGCATCCGCGTCAACTCCGTCACGCCCAACCGCATCGGCTCGCCGGTCGGCCAGGCCGAGGTGCCGGCGAACCGCGAGGTGTCGAACCTCGTCGGCCGCCGCGGCGAGCCGCCCGACATCGCGGCGGCCTGCGTCTTCCTCGCCTCCGACGAGGCCAGCTTCATCGCCGCCGCCGACATCCTGGTAGACGGCGGCTCCCTCGCCGCCGGCGGGCCCTAGCGTCCCGTCAGGGCGGGGAGTTGGGGGTGTCCCCAAATTCCCCCCCCGCTCAGCACTGGAGGACACGTGCGCACCCTGATCCGGGGCGGCTGGGTCGTCGGCTGGGCCGACGGCCAGCACCAGGTCATCCGCGATGGCGTCTGCGTGGTCGAGGACGACCGCATCCTGCACGTCGGCAAGGAGTTCACGGGGCCGGTGGACACGACCGTGGACGCCGCCGGCAAGCTGGTCTCGCCCGGCTTTATCAGCACGCACCTGCACGCCGGCCACAACGCCAGCGACTACGTCTTCCTCGACGTGGGCCGCCCCGAGGCGATGGCCCGCAACTACATGAACTGGCAGGCCGGCGTGCGCGGCAAGCCGCGGCGGCGCGAAGACACCCGCCTCGCCGTGCTGTTCGGGCTGGGCCAGCGCCTGCGCTGCGGCGCCACCACCGTGATCGAGGTCGGCGCGGGCGGCGACCCACCGCGCTTCATCGAGCTGGTGGACGAGCTGGGCATCCGCGCTTACAGCGGGCCGTCCTACCGCAACGTGGTCCTCTTCTCGCACGAGGACGGCCGGCTCGACTACGACTGGGACGACGAGCGCGGCGCGAAGGGCCTGCGCGCGGCCCTCGCCTTCGCCGAGCAGTACGACGGCGCGGCGGGCGGCCGGCTCAGGGCCATGCTTTGCCCCGGCCACACCGACACCTGCTCCGACACGCTGCTGGCCGAGACGGCGCGCCTCGCCCGCGCGCACAACCTGCCCGTCACGATCCACGCCGCTATCCACGCGCTGGAGATGGAGCGCACTCTGGAGCTGTACCGCGAGACGCCGATCCAGCTCCTCGCGCGCGTCGGGCTGCTCGCGCCAACCGTGATCCTGAGCCACGTGCTCTTCCTGGCCGGCCATAGCTGGACGCGCCACGTCGAGGCGCCCGACCTGCGCCTGCTCGGCGAGCACGGCGCCACCGTGTCGCACTCGCCGTTCAAGTACTTCCACATGGGTGTTCACCTGGAGTCGCTGCGCCGCTACATCGAGGCCGGGGTGAACGTGACCATCGGCACCGACTTCTGGCCGGGCGACATGCTGCCCGAGATGCGCTACACGATGCTGCTCAGCCGCGTGGCCGACCGCAGCTTCCTCTCGGGCACGCCGCGCGACCTGTTCGACGCCGCGACGGTGAACGCCGCCCGCGCCCTCGGCCGCGACGACCTCGGCCGCCTGGCGCCCGGCGCGAAGGCCGACGTGGTCGTCTTCGACCTGCGCCAGCCGCAGTTCGGCGCCGTGTACGATCCCATCAAGTCGCTTCTGGAGTACGGCAACGGCACCGACGTGGACCTGGTGATGGTAGACGGCAAGACCGTCGTGCAGGGCGGGCGGCTCACCACGGTGGACGAGAACGCGCTGCTCGCCGAGGTGCAGGCCGAGGGCGAGGCGCTCTGGGCCGACGTGCCGAACTGGATGTGGGGCGGCCGCACGATCGAACAGATCGTCCCGCCCGCCTACCCGATCGTGTAGGAGCCTTCTATGCCGGGACCGCTGCACGGGATCACCGTCGTCGAGTTCGCCGACTACGTGACCGGGCCGTACTGCGGCGCGCTGCTGGCCGACCTGGGCGCGCGCGTTATCAAGATCGAGGCGCCCGGCCGCGGCGATCCCTTTCGCGGCTGGGGCGCGGCCGGCTACAGCGCCACCTTCTGCTCGGTGAACCGCGGCAAGGAGAGCATGACGCTCGACCTGCGCACGCCCGCGGGCCAGGAGGTCGCCCGCGCGCTCGCCCAGCGCGCGGATGTCTTCATCGAGAACCACCGCCCGGGCGTCGCCGACCGCATGGGCGTGGGCTACGAGCAGCTTCGCGCGCTGAACCCCCGCCTCGTCTACTGTTCGATCTCCGGCTTCGGCCAGGACGGCCCCTACCGCGACCGGCCCGGCTACGATACGATCGGCCAGGCGATGGGCGGCCTGCTGAGCTTGCTCACCGACCGCGGCGCCCCGCGCGGCATGGGCATCTCGCTCTCCGACCACCTGGCGGGCCTGTTCGCCGCCTACGGCATTCTGGGCGCGCTCGTCGGCCGCGCCCAGACGGGCCAGGGCCAGCGCGTCGAGACCTCGCTGCTCCAGGCGACCGTGGCCTTCGTCGGCGAGAACGCCGCGCGCTACTTCGAGAACGGCGAGGTGCCCGACCGCGCCCACCGCACGCACACCGCCCAGGTGTACGCCTTCGTGGCGGGCGACGGCCTGCCGTTCGTCATCCACCTCTCGTCGCCCCAGAAGTTCTTCGAGGGCCTGGCGCGCGCCGTCGAGCGCCCGGAGCTGGTCAGCGACCCGCGCTTCGCGAACAAGGACGCGCGGCAGGCCCACTACGACGCGCTGGAGGCGATCCTGGCGGCGGTCTTCCGCACGCAGCCGCGCGCCGACTGGCTGGAGCGGCTGCGCGCCCACGACGTGCCCACCGCGCCGCTGAACAGCCTCGACGAGGTGTTCGCCGACCCGCAGGTGCAGCACCTCGGCATGGCGCGTACGCTCCACCACCCCGAGTGCGGCGACGTGCCGCTCGTGGACAGCGCCGTGCGCCTGACCACCATGCCGCACGGCACCGACGTGCCGCCGCCCGTGCTCGGCGAGCACACCGCGGCGCTGCTCCGCGAGCTAGGCTACGACGACGCGGCCGCCGACCGCCTGCGCGCGGCCGGCGCCATCTAGATCGGAGGGACGCATGCAGCACCCGGGCGCGCGGCTCCGCAACCGCTACGCCATCGTCGGCGTGGGCCAGAGCGAGATCGGCGAGGTGCCCGGCTCCACCTCGCTCGGCCTGCTCACCACGGCGATGAAGGCCGCCATCGAGGACGCCGGCCTCACCAACCGGGATATTGACGGCCTCATCACCCGCGGGCCGGACGACATCTACTGCCATCACCAGCGGATGGGCCAGCGGCTCGGCATCAACGCCAGCTTCAGCACCAGCACCGACAACGGCGGCGCCAGCCAGATCCTGTCGGTGGCGCTGGCCTGCATGGCGATCGATGCCGGCCTGTGCGAGACGGTCGTCACGGGCTTCGGGCGCAACACCTGGAGCCGCAAGAACCAGAACGACGCCACCCGCATGCGCGGCAACATCGTGCCGCAGTCCCAGGAAGAGAACGAGTTCGAGCCGGAGTTCGGCTACTTCGGCGCGCCCGCCACCCACGCCTTCGGCGCGCGGCGCCACATGGCGCTCTACGGCACGACGCGCGAGCACTTCGGCCACATCGCCGTAACCTTCCGCGACCACGCCTCGCGCAACCCCTGCGCCCAGAAGCGCGCGCCGCTGACGCTGGAGCAGTACCTCGCCGCGCGCCTGATCGTGGACCCCTTCGGCCTCTACGACTGCAGCCTGGTGACCGACGGCGCGGGCGCGCTGGTCATCACCTCCGCCGAGCGCGCCCGCGACCTGCCGCGGCCGCCCGTGTACGTCGCCGGGTTCGGCTTCCGCAACAACCTGCGCGGCTGGTTCTACGACGACCACATGGTGGACACCGCGGCGCAGCAGGCGTCGCGCCAGGCCTACGCGATGGCCGGCCTCGGCCCGCGGGACGTGGACTGCGCGCAGATCTACGACTGCTTCACCTACATGGTCCTCACCCAGCTCGAGGACTACGGCTTCTGCCAGAAGGGCGAGGGCGGCCCGTTCGTCGCCTCGGGCGCGCTGCGGCTCGATGGCGCGCTGCCCACGAACACGGCCGGTGGCCAGCTCTCCGAGGGCCATTGCGAGGGCATGCTGCAGATCGTGGAGGCGGTCCACCAGGTGCGCCGCGATCGCCCGCCCGACCGCCAGGTGAAGGACTGCGAGGTGGCGCTGGCCAGCGGCCACGGCGGCAACACCGTCTGCCACTCGTCGCTCTTGCTGCAGAGGACGCCATGAACGAGACGTACACGAAGCCGATCCCCATCCCGTCCGAGGAGTCGCTGCCCTTCTGGGAGGCCTGCCGCCGCCACGAGCTCCGCCTGCAGCGCTGCGCCGCCTGCCAGCGCTACTGGTTCCCGCCGAGCAACGTCTGCCCCGAGTGCCTGAGCGACCAATGGGAATGGGCGCCGGCCAGCGGCCGCGGCACGGTCTTCTCGTTCGTCGTCTTCCACCGCGTCTACCACCCCGGCTTCCGCGACGCCGTGCCCTACCCCGTCGCCATCATCGCGCTCGACGAGGGCCCGCGCTTCCTCTCGAATATCGTGGACTGCCCCATCGAGGACATCCGCGTCGGCATGCCCGTCGAGGTCGTCTTCGAGGACGTCACCGACGACTGCACGCTGCCCAAGTTCCGGCCGGTGACCTAACCCCCCGGCCCCCCTTCCCTCTCAGGGAAGGGGGAGCCCGTGCAGGCTGGGCCGGCGGCCTCCGATTCACGCAGCGGGTGCATGTCTGACCCTCTCCCCTTTCCCGCAGCGGGAAGGGCCGGGCCTGCGTCCGGCGGAGCTGCCACCGCGAACACCCCCTTCCCTCGAAGGGAAGGGGGCCGGGGGGTTAGGTCGGCCCCTCGCTCGCACGACGCGACAGAACGCGATATCATATCGCGCGCCGGCCCGCTCGCCGCAGAGGGCCGCAGGCGCGCCACGGAGCGCTGGCCGCTGAGCCCCACTCAGCACGCAGCACTCAGCAGGGCGCGGCAAGCAGCGCCCCTACTAGCAATTGGAGGAGAGATGGCCCAGGTGAGCGAGCGGGTGAGCGGGCAGCAGGCGCTGCTCGCCGACGTGCAGGCGCGCGGCCAGGCGGCGCACAGCCCCGGCGCGGTGCGTCAGCCGGCGACGGGGTCGGTGAACCGCTGGGTGGAGATCCAGGCCGACGAGTACGCCGACGCGGTCGTGCAGAGCATGGCGATCAACGGCATCGACTACCTCTTCTTCAGCTCCGGCTCAGACATCGGCTTCTACCAGGAGGCGACCGTCAAGGCGCACGCGCTCGGCCGCCCTGCTCCTAAGCTGCTGAATATCCTGCACGAGAACGCCAACCTGAACGGCGCGATCGGCTACGCGATGGTCAGCAACCGGCCGGTCGCCACCGCCGCGCACGTCGAGGTCGGCACGCTGAACTACGGCGGCGCCATCGCCAACGCCTGGGCCGACGACGTGCCGATCCTGATGACCGCCGGCCAGCCGCCGCTCTCCTACGGCCGCACGCGCCGCGGTGGGCGCGACCAGAACGTGTTCTGGTGCCAGGAGCACCCGGACTACGGCCAGATCGTGCGCCAGTTCGTGAAGTGGGACCACGTGCTGAGCCCCATGGACAACCCGGGCATGGTGGTCACGCGGGGGCTACAGATGGCGCTCGCGCCGCGCCAGGGCCCCACCTATCTCGTCCTGCCGCGCGACGTGATGATGCTGCCGCTCGAAGGGCTGCGCTTCCCGTCGCTCGCGCAGTCCGGCCTGCCCGACGCGCCCGTGGGCGACCCGGAGGCGCTGCGCCGCGCGGCCCGGCTGCTCGTCGAGGCGCGCAACCCGCTCGTCATCACGCGCCGCGCCGGCCGCACGCCCGCGGGCGCTGAGGCGCTGCGGCGGCTCTGCGAGCTGCTGGCGCTGCCAGTGAGTGAGGCGCCGCGCAAGGAGCGCATGAACCTGCCCACCGACCACCCGCTGTCGGAGAGCGGCCCCGCCATTGACCAGGCCGACGTGGTGTTCGTCGTGGACAACGACACGCCGTGGCTGCCCGGCATCGACGATCCCAGCCCCGACGCGACGATCGTCTGGCTGGCCGTGGACCCGATCCAGAGCCGCTTCGTGAACTACGAGTATCCGGCCACGCTCACCATCGCGGCCGATCCGGCGAGCGCGCTCGCGACGATCGCCGACGAGGCCGAGGGCCTGCTCAGCGCGGGCGACCGCGACCGCATCGCCGACCGCTTCGAGCGCTGCCGCGCCCGCCACCAGGAGCGCCGCGAGTCGCTGGAGCGCGCGGCGCAGGCGGCGGCCCAACAGCGCCCGATCGCGCCGAAGTGGCTCGGCTACCAGCTCGGCCAGGCCCTCGACGACGACTGCATCGTCCTCGAGGACACGGTAGGCAACGCCGTGAACGTGCAGAGCTACGTGCCGTCGCGCGTGCCGGGCAGCTTCTTCAAGAACGCCGGCAGCTCCGGCGGCTGGGGCGTGGCGGCCGGGTTCGGCGCCAAGCTCGCCGCGCCCGACAAGACGGTCGTCGTGACCACCGGCGACGGCTTCTTCCTCTACAGCGTGCCCTACGCGGCGCTGTGGGCCGGCGTGAAGTACCAGGCGCCGTTCCTGACGGTGGTCTTCCAGAACCTCGCCTACAGCACCGGCAGCACGAGCCTGAAGACCCACTACCCCGAGGGCTACAGCATCAAGAACAGCGACTTCGAGGGCGGGCTGATCGATCCGCCGCCCGACTGCGCGAAGATGGCCGAGTCGGTCGGGGCCTACGGCGAGAACGTGACCGATCCCGCCGAGGTCGGCCCGGCCCTTCAGCGCGCCCTCAAGGTCGTGCGCGACGGCACGCCGGCCGTCGTGGCCGTGCGCCTGCCGCAACTCATGGTCGAGACGCAGGACCGCGCCTAGCCCAGCCGCGCGCCGGAAAGCCCCCTTCCCGCGCGGGAAGGGGGCTTTTAACCATAAGGTGCGGTGCCGTAACCGTACTGGGTGCTCGGATAGCCACCGTACTGCTGCGCCTGGGCTGCGGGTGCGAGGGGCCGAGGAAGAGCGCCGCGAGTAACGCCGCGCTAAGGATCATGGGGCGCATGGGGACTCCTGTCCAATGACGAGGCCCTTCAAGCTCCGATGGCTTGAAAGGCCCTTGGCTGACGCCATTGGCTCCGCAAGTTTGGATGTCCCCGGGACACTCCTGCTGCGCGCTCTCTATAGCATGCCGGCCGCGGGCCGGCGAATGCGATCAGGCGTCTGGGGCGACAGCAGGTTCGCAGCCGACTGGGCGAACGTGAAGCGCCCGAGCCCCGCGCCCCTGCAAGTCACGCTGCAGCGTGTAGGTAACTGCTTGCCCCTCGGTCAGCTCGCCGAACAATATCCCTTCCACTGCGAGCGCACGGAAGAGCACGGGGATGCCGCCTGCTGCCGGACGGAGGAATCCTAGCCGCTGCGCGTGCAACAGCTGCGTCACTGTTCCGTTGAGCATTCATCGCCTCCTGTGCAGGACCAGCGCCAACGCGCCTCGGCCTGGCTAGTGTGCCACCCTACGGCTCGAGACTCTCTTGTGAGGCCGCGAGCTCGACCGCCCGCTGGGCCACCTCGTGATCCGTCCGCGCCCGCCGAAAGCGCGCGAGGCTTACCGGGCCGGGATTCAGCGTGCCGTCCTGGTCGGCCTGTGCCAGCAGGGCCGTGCAATCAGCCAGCCGCGCATGGAGCTCGGCCGGGGTGTGCTGCGCGATGAGCTGCCGCGCGGCCGCAGTGATCTGCGCGTCGTGCTCCGACGGGTCCTGGTGTGGGCGGGCGGCGTTCCGGCGGGCGGGAAAGTAGCGACGGGCCTTACGGGCCATTTACTGCTCCTTGTGACACTAGTTCAGGCGAGCGGCCGAGGCGGGGCGCCCCGCATCCCAGCTAGCGATAGCTGCGCTGCTGCTCAAAGCAGTTCGAGCAGTAGACAGGCTTGTCGGCTCGTGGCTGGAACGGCACCTGGGCCACGCCGCCGCACTGCGAGCAGACCGCCTCGTACATCTGGCGCGGCGCGCGCTGGTAGCTGTCGTAGCCGCGGTCGCTGTTGTGGGCCATGCCGCCACCACGAGACTCGTTCTTGCGGGCAGAGCGACACTCGGGGCAGCGGCCGGGCTCGTTGGTAAAGCCCTTCTGGGCGTAGAACTCCTGCTCACCCTCCGTGAAGGTGAACGGCTGGCCGCAGTCGCGGCAGGTCAGAAGTCTATCGGTGTAACTCACGACGCTCTCCCTTGAGAGTAGAGTTGGCCCAGGGCGATCCTCGTGAGCTGGAGAGAGAGTTCTCGAGCCGGCGCACCCGCGCCAGGAGGGGAACACTTCAAGCAGCGCGCTCGAACGCGATGGAACCACTACCCTCACCATACACCAGTGGACGCACGATTGCCACTGGCGGATGCCGACCGGTCTCTCGTGGACCGTCGCAGGCCGGGGTTAGCCAGCAGGTCCGACACGGTTGCGGTGACGGCCAGCCCTCGACGTGGAGCATACCTCGCCAGCGCAACCGCCGGGCCGTTCGGACTAACCCGCCCAGCACTCCGCCCGCTGGGGCGCGCGGCAACGCCGTGGCCAGCGCCGCGGGGGGATGAGCTATTACGGAACGTTAGCAGCTCACGGAGATTGCACTTTTCCCCACCAGGGTGTACGGTGTGACTAGCGTGAGCACTCTGTACATCCGAACTTGTCGAGCCGGCGGCGTGAGCCGCGGACCCCTCAAGCTTTGATGCTTGAGGGGTTCTTGCTTTCGAACGGGGCTCACTTGCGGCCTCTGCACCTCGGAGCCGCGCTGACGAACGCCCCACAGCAGTAGACTCTACGGCCGGATTGGACGCGCCCACCGAGGAGACGCCGATGCCGAGCACCCCTTCCTTACCTGGCAGCGCTCGCCTGCGCTACAGCGCCGCGCCTGTGCTCGACCGTGCGGATTTGGGCGCCAGGATCATCACCCAGCTCTATCGGGGTGATGCCTTCACTGTACTGGGCCGCGAAGGGCAATTTTGCCAGGTGCAGCTAGCGAACGGCGCGACGGGCTTCGTGCTCGGGAATAACCTGAGTCTCGAGAATGACCTGAGTATGGTAGAGCTGCGCGAGCCGTTTTCGGCTATGGCCGAGCAACCGGGCGACGGGGAACGCGATACGGGCGGCGCGGGACCATCGCCGGTGGCTGCTGGCTCTCGCCAGACGCGCCGGCGTGGTCGAGCATCTGGCCCGCGGAACGGGTGACCTCGGCCGCTGCTCACGGGCGCGCTCCCACCCAACGCCAGCCCAGAACACCGCCGCGCGTGCTGGAGAAGCTAACGATGGAAGGTCCACGGGTGCCCGCTCCGATCGCCCCGTCGATGCGCAAAGTGCTGGACGAGATCGCCGCCTCCAAGCGGGAACGAGATGCGGCGGCGGCGAAGCTCCAGAGGGCGCATGCCGCCAGCAGCGCCGCGGATCAATCACTCGGCGCCGCACACGACGACGCGATGATCGCGTGCTTGCAGCGGCAAACCGAACAGCTTCAGGCGTTGCTGCAGGAGACGGCCCAGCAAACGAGGCTCCTGGGCGAGATCCTGGCCCGCTTGCCGACCGACTCACCACCCGTGCCAGCAAACGGGGTACGCCGTGAGTCAAGTTAGCCCGCCGTACATCTACTGCGTCGGTGCCGACAGCGCGGCGCTGGGCAAGCCCTGTGGGGTCTGCGCCGCACCGTTCCGCGCCGGAGAGCGTATCACTCTCGCCGTGCTCGCCGAGCGGCCCGCTACCGCGGTCGGCGTCCATACAGCTTGTCTGCCGCCGGCACCCTCGCGCACGTAGCCTCTGCCCCGCCGGTGGAGATGCAGGCCGAGCGCAGCCGCAGGAGTCATTCAGAAGCCTAACTGTCGGTGGGCGCCGGCCAGCGCGCTCCAGGGGCGCTCCGGCGCGCTTCTTGCGTGGTTTCGTTGCTAGCTTGCGAGCGGCACGGTAGGCTGTTTACAGAAGGGGCTGCGCCCCGCGCATGGGCGCCCGCGCCCCCGGACGACTACGACATGGCCACAAACAACGCGCCGCGCGCCAACGGGCGGGGCGCGGCTCCCCCGAGCGGGCCAGCCGACCGCCGGCCGCCCGGTCCCGAGGCACCCCGGCCCTGGGCGCGCCAGCAGCCATCCAACCGCCCGCCGATGGGCAACCTGGGCTGGCCCTGGTGGGTGCTCCTGCTCGTCTTCCTGGCGGCCAACTGGCTGCTGGTGCCTTACCTTTTCCCGGAGAAGCCCAACCGCATCACCATCCCGTACACGACCTTCAAGCAGCAGATCGAGGCGGGCAACGTCGTGGAGATCACGAGCCAGGGCGATGCCGTCCAGGGCACCTTCCGGCAGCCAGTGACCTACCCGCCGACCGGCGACGATCAGCGCACCTCCACGCAGTTCGAGACACGGCTGCCGACGTTCGCCGATCCCGGCCTCGAGGCGCTGCTCGACAGCAAGGGCGTCGTCATCAACGCGCGGCCCATCGACTCCGGCCGCGGCTGGCTGCTGACGCTGCTGCTCAGCTTCGGCCCGGCGGTCCTCTTCTTCGGCTTCCTGATCTGGATGGCGAGCCGCGCCCAGTCGGCGCAGCAGGGCATCTTCGGCCTCGGCCGCAGCCGCGCCCAGCGCTACCAGCCCTCAGAGCAGCAGGCGAAGATCACCTTCGCCGACGTGGCAGGCATCGAGGAGGCGAAGGCCGACCTGCAGGAGATCGTGGACTTCCTGAAGAACCCCGACAAGTACCGCCGCCTGGGCGGCACGATCCCCAAGGGCGTCCTGCTCGTGGGGCCGCCGGGCACGGGCAAGACGCTGCTCGCCCGCGCCGTGGCCGGCGAGGCGAACGTGCCGTTCTTCAGTATGAGCGGCTCGGAGTTCGTCGAGATGATCGTCGGCGTCGGCGCGGCGCGCGTCCGCGACCTGTTCGAGCAGGCGAAGAAGGAGGCGCCGGCCATCGTCTTCGTGGACGAGCTGGACGCCATCGGCCGCCGGCGCGGCGGCGCGAACATCGTCGGCGGCGGCCACGACGAGCGCGAGCAGACGCTGAACCAGTTGCTCGTCGCCATGGACGGCTTCGACGCTCGCGAAGCGGTCATCGTGCTGGCCGCCACCAACCGGCCCGACGTGCTCGACCCGGCGCTGCTGCGGCCCGGCCGTTTCGACCGCCGCATCGCCGTGCAGCGGCCCGACCGCGTGGGCCGCGAGGCGATCCTGAAGGTCCACACGCGCGGCGTGCCGCTGGCGAAGGACGTGGACCTCGGCGAGATCGCGGCCGCCACGCCGGGCCTGGTAGGCGCCGAGATACGTAATCTCGTGAACGAGGCGGCGCTGCTCGCTGCGCGGCGCGAGAAGAACGCCGTCGGCCGCCAGGACTTCTACGACGCGATGGAGAAGATCATCCTTGGCGCCGAGCGGCAGGTGGTGCTGACGCCCGAGGACCGGCGCCGCATCGCGTACCACGAGAGCGGCCACGCCCTGCTGGGTCTGCTGATCCCCGAGGCGGACCCGGTCCACAAGGTGACGATCGTGCCGCGCGGCCAGGCGCTCGGCGTCACCTACCAGACGCCGTCCGACGACCGCCAGAACTATACGGAGAGCTACCTGCGGGCGCGCATCACCGGCGCGCTCGGCGGCCGCGCGGCCGAGGAGCTGGTGTTCGGCGCGCTCACCACCGGCGCCGAGAACGACCTCCAGCAGGCCACGCAGCTCGCCCGCCAGATGGTGACCCGCTGGGGCATGAGCCCGAAGATCGGCCTGCTCTCGCTGACCTCGCCGGACGGCAGCGACTACCTGGGCCCCACGGGGCCGCTCGGCATCGGGCGCGAGTTCAGCGAGACGCTGGCCGCCACCGTAGATGCCGAGACGCAGCGCATCATCGACGAGTGCTACGCGCGCGCCAGGAGCCTCTTGGCCGAGCACCGCCCCAACCTTGAGTCGCTCGCGGAGGCGCTGCTCGCCCATGAGTCGCTGGCCGACGACGCGATCATCCAGGCCGCCGGCCTCGAGCCGCGGCCCCCCGCCAAGGCCGCCGAGCTGGGCGTCGCCCCTGCCGCCGCGCCCCACACCACGGCGCCGCTCCCCGAGCAAGGCCCCGCCAGTGCGCCGCCGCCCGACGTGCCCAGCACCACCGCCGCCTTCCAGGCCGACCTTGACAGAGGCGCAACCCCGTAGCCGCGCCCGGCCTCTCGCCAAGCCCGTGGCGGCACCAGCGATACCGGCGGCGCGGCGAACCGGCCGCCCAAGCGCACCGCGCTGCAGCGCCCGCCCGGGGCGCCGCGCCAATCCCGCCGAACGGTCGGGCAGGGGCTCGTCCCCTGCCGCCCGGCGCGCCGCCCGGGCCGCTCCAGCCCGCCAATGACGGAAAAGGTACTCGTTACGCCCGCGCCGCGGGCTTGCCCGCGAACGCCACCGCCGCCTCGCTGCCCCGTGCGTAGCCGTACAGCACCAGCACCGCGAGCAGCAGCACCGCCGCGCTCAGGCCCAGCGCCCAGTGGATGCCGATCACGTTGCCCAGCACCCCCACCGTCACACCGCTGCCCACGCGCAGCCCGAACCCCGCCATGTTGAACAGCCCCACCATCCGCCCGCGCTGGTCGGGCGGCGCCAGGAGCTGCACCAGCGCCTGCGCCATCGCCGTGTAGCCCAGGTTCAGCATGCCGGCGACGAACAGCAGCGCCACCGCCAGCGGGTAGCTCTGCGCGGCCGCGAAGCCGCCGATCGCCAGGCACCACAGCCCTGCCGTGACGATCGCCGCCCGCACGCTCGGCCGCAGCAGCCCCGTCCCCTCCAGCAAGATGCCGCCGAAGAACGCGCCCGCCGCGTTCGCCCCAAGCAGCATGCTGTAGCCGAAGCCGGCGTTGTCCGTCCCCAGGTCGTGGGCGAAGCCCGGCATCTGCGCCTGGAAGGCGTTCCCGATCAGCAGGGCGCTCACCCCCGCCAGCGCCACCATCGCCATGATCGCCCGGTTGCCGCGCGCCTCGCGCAGCACGGTGAACGCCTCGGTCCAGCGCAAGCTCTGCCGGCTCGGGCCGCGCGCGTCGTCGCGCAGGTGGCCGGTGTAGGGCACGCGCATGAGCCATAGCGAGAGCGGCAGGAACAGCAGCGCGTTCACGACCAGCCCGCCGGCCGGGCTGAGCAGCAGCATCAGGAAGCCGCCCACGGCCGGCCCGAACAGCACCGCGAGCTGGCGGGCGGTGGCGTTCAGGCGCACGGCGCTCGGCAGCTCCTGCGGGCCGACGATGTCGTGGATGATGAGCTGGCTCGGCGGCCCCCAGAACGCGCCCGCCATGCCGTGGCCGATCAGCAGGATGACCGCGTGCCACCACTGCAGCGTGCCAGTGACGAACAGCACGGCCCACGACAGGTTCACCAGGATGAACAGCCCCTGCCCGACCTGGATGATGCGGCGGCAATCGTGGCGGTCGGCAAGCTGGCCCGACCACACCGAGAAGAACAGCGCCGGCGACCAGTGAGCGATGACCGCGAAGCCGGCCAGCAGTGGCGAGTGGAACGCCTGCCACAGCACCCAGTAGGTGATGACGTGCTCGATATTGTCGCCCAGCATCGAGCCCATGGACGTGGCGCAGTAGGCCCGATAGGCGGGGTGGCGCAGCGAGGCGAACGAGGCGCCGCCCGCCCGCTCGGCGGCAGGCGGGCGCAGCGGTGAGGCCGGTAGTGACGTGCTCACAGAGGCATGCTGCTCCAGGCGAGGATGTCTGTTCCAAGTGTAGTGGACCGCGCGCCGCGAAGCGAGGGGCCGTCCCGCCCCCGCGGCCCCGCACGCCCCACTGCGCTAGCGCGGTGGTCGGGACGGTGTAGTCGCCGCACCGGCGGTAGGGCGGGGTCTCGTACCCCGCCGCCCGGCGCCACCGCGGGTTCCACCACGGCGAAAACCGCTGTAAGATAGCGGCGCGGCGCCGCGCACCGCCCGCGCGAAGGGAGGCCACTGTGACCGACTACGCGACCATCCTCGTCGAGAAGCAGGACGGCGTCACCACCATTCGGCTCAACCGCCCCGAGAAGCGCAACGCGATGAGCCCCCAGCTCCACCGCGACATGTACGACGCGCTCTCCGACCTGGAGACCGACGACGCGACCCAGGTGCTCGTCATCACCGGCAGCGGCGACGCCTTCTGCGCCGGCCAGGACCTCAAGGAGTACTTCTACGAGTACCGCGACGACCGCCGCGGCCGCGAGGAGAATCGCCGCATCTCCCACGCCTGGCGCCACGAGAAGCTGCGCTACTTCCCGCGGCCGACGATCGCCGCGATCAACGGCTGGTGCTTCGGCGGCGCCTTCACCATCGTCGCCTCGTGCGACATCGCCGTGGCCGCCAACGAGGCCACCTTCGGCCTGTCCGAGATCAACTTCGGCCACATCCCCGGCGGCCTGGTCACGAAGGTCGTGCAGGAGATCGTGCAGCCCCGCCAGGCGCTCTACTACATCATGACCGGCGACCCGTTCGACGGCCGGCGGGCGGCCGAGATCGGGCTCATCACGATGGCGGTGCCGCGCGCGGATCTA
>Ga0070741_10001049_pt1 | contig 89165 bp, 87 predicted proteins | sample Coa_R1_4_FD_66440 | JGI IMG/M metagenome (GOLD analysis project Ga0070741, IMG submission 66440) | Surface soil microbial communities from Centralia Pennsylvania, which are recovering from an underground coalmine fire - Coalmine... | ecosystem: Environmental > Terrestrial > Soil > Unclassified ... | reverse complement strand
CTCCTTGTTGGTGTCGATGATGAACAGCATGTCGGGCGTACCGCCCATTTCCTTGATGCCGCCCAGCGAGCGCTCGAGCTTGTCGCGCTCGCGCGTCAGGTCGAGCTGCTCCTTCTTGGTCAGGCCGACGACGTCGCCCTGCAGCCGCTCATCGAGCTCGCGCAGCCGCTTGATCGAAGCCGAGATGGTCTGCCAGTTGGTGATCATTCCGCCCAGCCAGCGGTGATTGACGTAGTATTGGCCGCAGCGCTTGGCCGCGTCGGCGATGCGATCGGCCGCCGCAGCCTTGGTGCCGACGAACAGCACGCGGCCGCCGTTGGACACCACCTGGCGCACCTGCTGCAGAGCCTGCTCGAGCAGCGGCACGGTCTTGGTGAGATCGATGATATGGACCCCGTTGCGCACCCCGAACAGGTACGGCTTCATCTTGGGGTTCCAGCGCCTGGTGTGGTGCCCGAAATGGACACCCGCTTCCAGCAACTGACGCATCGTAAAAGTCGGCATAGCCATGCCGCGTTCTCCTTTTCCGGTTGAGCCTCCGCGGGCGTGTCGTCCCCGTCATGGGGACACCGGAAGCGAGCGGCGGGATGTCTCCCCGTCGACCGCAAACCCGCGTGCGAAGTGGCGCGGTTCTAGGGGCTTATGGCGCCAAATGCAAGCCCCCAATCCGTCTGCGGTCTTTGACCGGATATCCCACGATGTACCGACTTCGTGGGACATGTTTGATGTCGATAAAACGGGCCTTTTAGGCCAAATGTCTGACTTTTTATGCCACCCCGTCCTGGCGGAGCGCTACCGCGATCTCCTCGGCTAGTTTGGCGAGCGACAGCGGTGCCGAGCCTTCCGCCTTGTTGTTGGCGGTAATCCAGACCTTGCGGCCGGCCTTGAAGGCCTTAGCGGCCATGCGCGCGAGGATCCGGCGGGTTTCGGGATCCTCGTCCACCAGCTTGTCGAACGGCTCGTAGCGCTGCTTGGCGGCCTGATAGAGAAAGCCTCGGTGCAGGTTCCAGCGCACCACCAGGTCACCCGTTGTGTCGCCATCCAGGGTCTTGAGGGCTGCCTCCTGCCGCTCGACCTCGGGCATGCGGTCGTGCAGGCCGACGCAATAGCGCACACCGACGCCGCCCAGCATCTTCATCAAGCGCGGCGTCAGCACCTCCGCATTGCGCAGTTCCAGCGCATAGAACGGCCGGCGCCCGCCGAGCTCCTGCGGCAAGGCCGAAAAGAACGCGGCCAGTCGCTCGATCAACATCGGGGCCTCGTCGACCAGCCCGCGCGGCAGCGGCGAAACCTGGAACACCAGCGGCCCCGCCTTAATCCCCAGGCCATCGAGGCACGGCACGACGAATTCGCGCGCAGCGATAGCGGGATCGAGGAAGTGCGGATTGGGCACCTTTCCTCGACCCTGCTCGTCGCGCATCACCGCATCGCAGACCAACGCGGGCGCCTTGACCACGAAGCTGAAGTGATCGGGTACTTGTCCTGCATAGCGCGCATATTCCACGGTGGTGATCGGCGCATAGAACGTGCGGTCGAGGCTGACGGTACGCAGCAACGGGAGCTGCGCGTAGGCGGCGAGCCCCTTCTTGCTGAGTGCGGTTTGCGGATGCACGCCGTCATAGACAAGCCCGCGCCAGCCGGGAAAGAACCACGACGATGTGCCGAGGCGGATGTCCCGCGGCAATGCCGGCGCTTGCAGCAAGGGGGAGTCCCACGATGGACGGACTTCGCCGGCCGCAGGCCGAGACCGCTTGAGCGGCGCCGCGGGACGCTCAGGCGGCGCGATTTGCTCGAACAGGCCGGGCTGCCGGCTCAAATCTCCTCCACCTGCGCCACGCCCGGCAGGCTGCCGATGGCATCGCGCAGGCCGCCGGCGATGGAGTAGGTCCCGGGCAACGTCACTTCGGCCTCCGATTCATCGGGCATCGGCACGACGAGGGTCACCCGCCCGCGGCCCTTCTTGCCCTCGAGATGCTTGCGCAGCGCGTCGAGCGACGTCGGATCGGAGATGACGATGCGCAGGCCGGCGGCGGCATTGGCGACCGCGTCCTCGAGCTTCTCGACCGACTGCGCCATGAGCTTGACCTGCTCGCCATCCAGCCGGCCGTCGCACGAGATCAGCACCGCTTGCCCCGCTTCCAGCAGGTTGCGCTTGCTGCTCAACACCTCGCTGAACACGGTGAGCTCGAAGGCGCCCGACTGGTCGGAGCACTGCACGAACGCGAAGCGGTTGCCCTTGGCCGACGTGCGCTCCATACGGTCGATCACCGTGCCGGCGAGCCTGATGCGGCCCGGCACACCGCGCGACAGCAACGCCTGCAGGTCGGCGGCACGCGTCACACCCAATCGCTGCAAGCTGCGCTCGTAAGCCGCCAGCGGATGCGACGACAGATAGAAGCCGATGGCCGAGAACTCGTTCTGCAGGCGCTCCATGGGCGCCCAGTCCGGCACCTTGGGAAGTTGCGGCCGGCGCTGCGCCGTGTCGTCGCCGAACAGGCCGGCCTGATTGCTGGAGCGCGTCTCGTGCGTAGCTTGAGAGTGGCGATTGAGCGCCTCGATGGCGGCGAAGGTCTGCGCGCGATTCTTGTTCAGCGTGTCGAAGGCGCCCGCCTTGACCAGGCTTTCGAGCAGGCGCTTGTTGATCACCTTCTGGTCGAGGCGCTCGGCGAACTCGAAGATGTCCTTGAATACGCCATTGGCCTTGCGCTCTTCGGTGAGCGCGTTCATCGCCTGCCAACCGACCCCCTTGATGGCGGCGAGCGCGTATCGGATCGCCTTCTTGCCGTCTGGCTGCGTCTCGACGGTGAATTCGGCCGACGAGCGGGTGACATCGGGCGGCAACAGCGGGATGCCGAGCTTGTCGAGATCGCGGCGATAACCGTTCAGCTTGTCGGCGTTGCCCATGTCCAAGGTCATGGTCGCGGCGAAGAACTCGACCGGATGGTTCGCCTTGAGATAGGCCGTCTGGTAGCAGACCAGCGCATAGGCTGCTGCGTGGCTCTTGTTGAAGCCGTAACCCGCGAACTTGTCGACTTGGTCGAAGATCGACGATGCCCGTCCCTGTTCGACGCCGTTCTTCTTGGCACCCTCGATGAAAGTGGCGCGCTGGGCGTCCATCTCCGACTGGATCTTCTTGCCCATGGCGCGGCGCAGCAGGTCGGCGCCGCCCAGCGTGTAGCCGGACAGCACCTGGGCGATCTGCATGACCTGCTCCTGGTAGATCATGATGCCGTAGGTCTCCTTCAGGATCCCTTCCAGCATCGGGTGCAGGTAGTCGGGCTGCTCCTCGCCATGCTTGCGCTTGATGTAGCTCGGGATGTTCTCCATCGGACCCGGCCGATAAAGGGCGACCACGGCGATAATGTCCTCGAAGCGGTCGGGCTTCATCTTGCGCAGCACGTCGCGCATGCCGTTGCCTTCGAGCTGGAACACCCCCGACCCGTCGCCGCGCGCCAGCAGCTCGAACGCCTTCTTGTCGTCGAGCGGCAGCTTGGCAATGTCGATCTTGTCCCGGCCGATCAGCTCGACGGCCTTCTCGATCACGGTCAGCGTCTTGAGACCGAGGAAGTCGAACTTCACCAGGCCCGCCGGCTCGACCCACTTCATGTTGAACTGCGTGGCTGGCAGCGATTCCTTGTTGTCGGTATCGCGGAACAGCGGCACCAGCTCGTCGAGCGGCCGATCGCCGATCACCACGCCGGCGGCATGCGTTGACGCGTTGCGGTTGAGCCCCTCGAGCTGCAGGGCGAGGTCGATCAGCCGCTTGATCTCCTCGTCGCCGGAATATTGCTCCTTCAGGAGCTGCTCGCTTTCGAGCGCCTGCGCCAGCGTCACCGGCTTGGCCGGGTTGTTGGGCACCAGCTTGCAGATGCGGTCGACCTGGCCATAAGGCATGCCGAGCACGCGACCGACGTCGCGCAGCACGGCGCGGGCCTGCAGCTTGCCGAAGGTGATGATGGCAGCGACGCGGTCGTGGCCGTACTCGTTGCGCACGTAGCGGATCACCTGGTCGCGCTTGTCCTGGCAGAAGTCGATATCGAAGTCCGGCATCGACACGCGCTCGGGATTGAGGAAGCGCTCGAACAGCAGCCCCCAGCGCAACGGGTCGAGATCGGTGATCTTGAGCGACCACGCCACCAGCGAGCCGGCGCCCGAGCCGCGGCCCGGCCCGACCGGAACGTCATGGTCCTTCGCCCATTGAATGAAGTCTGCCACGATCAGGAAGTAGCCGGCAAAGCCCATCGTCACGATCATGTCGAGCTCGTACTTTAGCCGCTCGGCGTATTTCGCGAACTCGATGTCCGGCGCGAGGCGGCCGAGCGTCCTCAGCTCCTCCAGCCCCCTGACCGCCATGTCGCGCAGGACTTCTTCCTCGGTCCGTCCGGCGAGCTTCGTGTAGCGCGGCAGGATCGGCTTGCGCGGCTGGGGCATGTAGGCACAACGCTGCGCCACGACCAGGGTGTTGTCGCAAGCCTCCGGCAGGTCGGCGAACAGCGCGCGCATCTCGGGCGCCGACTTGAAGTAGTGCTCGGGCGTCAGGCGGCGGCGGTTGGGATCGTCGATATGCGCGCCCTGCTCGATGCAGAGCAGTACGTCGTGCGCCTCGTACATTGATTGCTTGGGGAAGTGCACGTCGTTGGTGGCAAGCAGCGGCAGGCCGCGGGCGTAAGCAAGGTCGAGCAGCGGCCCCTCGATGCGACGCTCGCTGTCCTCGCCGTGGCGCTGCAGCTCGACATAGAGCCGCTCGCCGAACAGCTTCTGCAGGCGCTCCATGCCGTGGTGGGCTGCCGGGCCTTGGCCCGCCGCCAGCAGGCGGCCGACCGAGCTCTGCAGGCCACCGGTCATGGCAATCAGCCCGTCCGTCAAACCGGACAGCTCGGTGAGTGGCAAGGCCGCCATGGAGCCGGTCTTGAAATCGAGATGGGCGCGGCTCACCAGCCGCATCAAGTTGAGATAGCCCTTCTCATTCTGCACCAGGAGCGTCAGCCAGTCGGCCATCGGCAGCTTGCCGGCCATGGCAATGCCGCCCTCGTCTTCGCGCCGGATCGCAAGATCGCAGCCGATGATGGGCTGGATGCCCGCACCCGAGGCGTATTGCGCGAATTCCAGCGCGCCGAAGAGGTTGTTGCGGTCGGTGACGGCGACCGCCGGCATCGACATTTCCTTGGCAAGCCCGACAACCTTGTCGATCTTGTTGGCCCCCTCGGTGAGCGAGTAGGCGGAACGGACTTTTAGATGGATGAAATCGGCGTGGGCCACGCGGGCACTATCGCCGTCAATCCTGTGGAAAGTTAGGCAGACAAAACGCCATCCCGCAGATGCACCGTCCGATCCATGCGGGCGGCGAGCTCGGGATTGTGCGTGGCGATCAACGCCGCCATGCCGGTCTCGCGCACCAAGGCCAGCAGCTGCCGGAATACTGCGTCGGCGGTGCCGGCATCGAGATTGCCGGTCGGCTCGTCGGCCAGCAGCACGCGTGGCGCATTGGCGACGGCCCGGGCGATCGCCACCCGCTGCTGCTCGCCGCCCGACAGGCGGCCGGGGCGATGGTCGGCACGCTCCTTGAGCTGAACCATGGCCAGGAGATCGAGCGCGCGCAGGCGCGCCTCGCTCCGCGTCAGCCCGTTCAGCATCTGCGGCAGGATGATGTTCTCCAGCGCCGAGAATTCCGGCAGCAGGTGGTGGTACTGATAGACGAAGCCCAGGAAGCGGCGCCGCAAAGCAGTTCGATCGCGATCGGCAAGCCCGCCCGCGGCCTTGCCATCGACCACGACCTCGCCGCCATCCGGACGCTCGAGCAGGCCCGCGATGTGAAGCAACGTCGACTTGCCGCTGCCCGACTGGCCGACCAGCGCCACGATCTCGCCGGCGTGCAACTCGAGGGATGCGCCGCGCAGCACCTCGAGCCGCCGGTCGCCCTGCACGAAGGTGCGCTGGATGGCGCGCAACACCAGCGGGTTGTTCGCGCTACTCATGCCTTAGCCCCTCGACCGGATCGACCCGCGCGCTGCGCCAGGCGGGATAAGCGGCCGCGGCGAGAGAGAATGCAAGCGCGATCGCAACGACCGCGAGAACCTCGCCAGCCTGCACGCGCGCCGGCGCCGACGTGATGAAGTTGATTTCCGCCGCCCCGCCGCCCAGCCCATTCAGCAGCGAGCCCAGCCCCAGCGCAATCGGCCGCAAATAAGCGCAGACCACCAGGCCGAGCACGGTGCCGATGCCCGTGCCGACCAGACCGACCGCCGCGGCGGACAGGAAGAATGCGCGCACGACGGTTCCAGGCGAGGCGCCCATGGTGCGCAGGATCGCGATGCTGCCCCGCTTTACGCGCACCAGCATGGTGAAGCTCGCGATCACATTCAGGGCTGCCACCAGCACGATTAGGGTGAGGATGATGAACATCATCACCTTTTCGACCTCGAGGGCGCCCACGAAGCGCGCATTGAGCGTCTCCCAATCGGACACCTTGAGATCCGGCCGCTTGAGCGACGCCCGGACGGCGGCGGCGACTTTCGGGGCGTCGTCGGCATTGGAAATCTCAAGGTCGATTGAGCTCAGGCTGTTGTGGTCGACCTCGAGATCGTCCTGCAGCATGTCGAGCGGCACGAACACCAGCGCGTTGTCGAACTCGTAGCGGTTGGTGGCGAAACTCGCCAGGACCTCGTAGTCGTTGTAGCGCGGCGCGATCGTGCCGCTTTCATTCGCCCGATGGGTGATGATGGTGATCGTGTCGCCGACGCGCAGGCCGAGCGCGATGCGCAGCCTGTCGCCCAGCACGACGCCCCGCTTGGTGCCGAAGGCGCCGAGCTCACCTTGGATGATATTGCGGGTGACGATGGCGCGCGAGGTCAAATCCTCGACTCGCACGCCGCGCACCAGCACGCCGCGCGTCTGGCCGCTTTTCGCCGTGGCGAGCGCCTGCTGCTCGAGCGTCAGCCACACCGCCTTGACCCCGGCCGCCCTGCGCAGCGCATCGAGCAGCGGTGCCGTCGCCTCGAGCTTGCCCTCGCGCGCCGTGACCACGACCTCGCCGTTCATGCCGATCAGGCGGCCGACTAGCGAGGCTCGAAAGCCGCCCATGACCGACAGCACGACGATCAGGGTCGCGACGCCGAGCGCCACCCCGATCAGCGAGAAGATCGCGATGAAAGACACGAAGCCTTCGCGCTGGCGTGTGGCGAGATAGCGCCAGGCAAGCCAGCGTTCGACCGCGCCTTCGCTTCTCGAAAGGGTGCGGTCACTCACGCTTCAATCCCTCGACCGGATCGAGCCGCGCGGCGCGCAGCGCGGGATAGAACGAAGCGAGCAGCGCAAAGCCCAACGCCATGACGGCGATGCCCACGACCTGCTGCCAGTCGATGTCCGACGGCAGCCTGGCCAGCATGTAGACGGTCTCGTCGAACAGCACGAGGCCGAACGTGTGCTGCAGCCACTGCCGGATCGCTTCGATATTGTGGGCGAAGGCCAGGCCCAGCACGACGCCGGCCAAGGTGCCGATTCCGCCGATTACCAGCCCGTCGAGCATGAACAGCCTGGCGACGGCGGCCCGCGAGGCCCCCATGGTGCGCAGGATGGCGATGTCGGCCGTCTTGGTACGCACCAGCATCACCAGACTCGACACGATGTTGAAGGCGGCGACCAGCACGATCATGGCCAGAACCACGAACATCACGTTGGTCTGGCCCTCGATGGCGGCGAAGAAGCCATAGTTGGCCTGCTGCCAGTCGAACACCCAACCTTCGGCGCCGACGGCCTGCTGAACCAGCCGCTTCTCCTCGGGCACCGACGTGCCCTCCTTCAGGAAGACCTCGATGGTGGTGACCCGGTCGCCGAGATTGAGCAGCCGCTGGACGTCGGCCAACGGCGCGTAGGCATAGTTGGCGTCATAGTCGTACATGCCGGCGCAGAACACCGCGGCGACGCGCGCCGAGGCGGAGCGCGGCATGACGCCCATCGGCGTCGCCACCGACACCGGCGAGACGATCTGCAGCCGGTCGCCGACCTTGAGGTTCATCAGCTCGGCGAAGCGCTTGCCGACCACGACCGAGAAATCGTCGCCGAAGCCCTTCAACGAGCCCCAGTCGGACGGCTTGTCATCGTCGCTGCGGCAGAGCGAGCGATAGCGGTCCCTGATCTCGGGCGGCCCTTCGATTGCCGCCGACAACGGCTGGCGGGCGCGGAAATCGGCCGGCTCCATGCCGCGCAACAGAACGCCCCTTACCTTGTCGCCGGCCACAGCGATCACCTGGCCTTCGGCCGACGGCGTGGCGTTGGCCACCCCCGGCACCGCCTTGAGCCGCGCCACCAAGTCGGGCGTAGGCCTCAGCGCCTCACGTGTGCCCTGGACCCCGATCTGTCCGCTGATCGACGTCATCTGCCGCAGCATCTCGATCTGGAAGCCGTTCATCACAGCCATCACCAGGATCAAGGTGCCGACGCCCAACATGATGCCGACCAGGGAGAAGCCGGCGATCACAGAGATGAAGCCCTCCTCGCGCCGTGCCCGCAGGTAGCGGAAGGCGATCAGGCGCTCGACGGCGGCGAAGGCCATGGTTCCTGCGGCTCAGCCGAAGCGCGCCAGGATTTGCTCGGGGGCGAGCTCCTCGCGAGCGCCGGTCTTGCGGTTCTTCAGCTCGAGCTTGCCGGCCGCCAGGCCCTTTGGCCCCACGATCACCTGCCAGGGCGTGCCGATCAAATCCATGTCGGCGAACTTGGCGCCGGGCCGCAGGTCACGCTCGTCATGCAGGACGGCGACACCCTTGGCTGCGAGCGCGTCGTAGAGCGTCGCGCAGGCGCCCGACACCGCCCCGTCGTCGGGCTTGAGATTGACGATCGCCAGCTTGAATGGCGCCACCGACTCCGGCCAGACGATGCCCGCATCGTCGTGGCTCGCCTCGATGATGCCGCCGACCAGCCGCGACACGCCGATGCCGTAGGAGCCCATCTCAACCGTGATCTGCTCGCCGTTGGGCCCGGCCACCACCGCGTTCATCGGCTTCGAATACTTGGTGCCGAAGTAGAAAATATGGCCGACCTCGATCCCGCGCGCGGCAAGCCGCTCGCTTTCCGGGATCTTCTCGAAGGCCGCCTTGTCGTGCATTTCGTCGGTCGCCGCATAGAGCGAGGTCCACTCGTTCACAAGTGGCTGCAGGTCGCCGTCGTAGTCGATCTTGCGGCTCAGGATGTCCTTGTCGACCAGACCCTTGTGACAGAACACGGCGCTCTCGCCGGTGTCGGCCAGCACGATGAACTCGTGGCTGAGGTCGCCGCCGATCGGACCGGTGTCGGCGCGCATCGGAATCGCCTTCAGCCCCATGCGGGCGAAAGTGCGAAGATAGGCCACGAACATCTTGTTGTAGGAGTGCCGGGCGGCCTCCTTGCTAACGTCGAAGGAATAATTGTCCTTCATCAGGAACTCGCGCCCACGCATCACGCCAAAGCGCGGCCGCACCTCGTCGCGGAACTTCCACTGGATGTGATAGAGATTCTTGGGCAGGTCGCGGTAGCTCTTCACGCCGTCGCGGAAGAGCACGGTGATCATCTCCTCGTTGGTCGGGCCGTAGAGCATCTCGCGGTCGTGCCGGTCCTTGATGCGCAACATCTCGGGTCCGTAGGCATCGTAGCGGCCGCTCTCGCGCCACAGCTCGGCCGACTGCAGCGTGGGCATCAGCACTTCCTGAGCGCCCGAGGCGTCCTGCTCCTCGCGCACGATACGCTCGATGTTCTTCAGGACGCGAAAGCCCAACGGCAGCCAGGCATAGATGCCGGCGCTGGTCTGCCGGATCAGGCCGGCCCGCAGCATCAGGCGATGGGAAACGATCTGGGCCTCGGCTGGATTCTCCTTCAGCGTCGGCAGGAAATACTGGCTCATTCGCATGGCGCGGAATGTAGGGAACGTGGGTTGCGATGGCAAACCAGCGCCTTTCCGACTGGATTTGCACAGGCCAATGCCCCGACACTTGGCGGCATACCGGGGAGAATCAGATGCTCGAACAAGTCTTCAAGTTGAGCGAGAACAAGACGACCGTCAGGACCGAGATCGTGGCCGGCATCACGACCTTCCTGACGATGGCCTACATCATCTTCGTCAATCCCGACATCCTCAGCAAAGCCGGCATGCCGTTCGGACCGGTGTTCGCCGCGACCTGCATTGCCGCCGCCATCGGTTGCCTGCTTATGGCCTTCCTCGCCAACTACCCGATCGCACTCGCACCCGGCATGGGGCTCAACGCCTATTTCGCCTTCGTCGTGGTTGGCGCCATGAAGTACAGCTGGCAGGTGGCGCTGGGCTGCGTCTTCATCTCGGGCATCATCTTCTTCATCATCAGCGTGCTGCCGATCCGCGAATGGATCGTCAACGCCATCCCGAAATCGCTCAAGATGGCGATCGCCGCCGGCATCGGCCTGTTCCTGGCGCTGATCGCGCTCAAGAACGCTGGCATCGTGGTCGGCAACCCGGCGACTCTGGTGAGCCACGGCGACCTCAAGAGCTGGCCGGTGCTGATGTCCACCCTGGGCTTCGCCCTGATCGTCGCGCTCGAGTACCGGCGTGTGCTGGGCGGCGTGATCATCGGCATCCTGGCCGTGACCATCGTGTCGATCATCGCCGGCTACCAGAAATTCGGCGGCATCTTCGACGTCCCCCCGTCGGTCGCGCCGGTGCTGCTGCACATGGATCTCGGCGGCGCCTTAAAGGTCGGCCTGCTGACGGTGGTGTTCGCCTTCCTGTTCGTCGACCTGTTCGACAACACCGGCACGCTGATCGCGCTTGCCCATCGTGGCGGCTTCATGAGGCCGGACGGCACGGTGCCGCGACTCAACCGCGCCCTGATGTCGGACAGCGCCGCCGCGATGATCGGCGCGGCCGTCGGCACGTCGACCACGACCAGCTACATCGAGAGCGCCTCAGGCATCAACTCGGGCGGCCGCACCGGCCTCACGGCCGTCACGGTCGCCGTGCTGTTCCTGCTGGCGCTGTTCATCGCGCCGCTGGCGGGCTCGATTCCGCCCTACGCAACGGCGCCGGCGCTGCTCTACGTCGCCTGCCTGATGACCCGCGGCCTGGTCGAGATCGAGTGGAACGACATCACCGAGGCAGCGCCCGCCGTGATCACGGCGATCGCCATGCCGTTCACGTTCTCCATCGCGGAAGGCATCGCCTTCGGCTTCATTTCCTACGCCGCGATCAAGATCGTGTCGGGCCGCTGGAGCGACATTCATCCTGCGGTCGGCATCCTCGCGGTGCTGTTCGTGATCAAGTACCTCTACCTGGCATGAACCCGCAGTCGACGCGGACATTTGTTTGTCGTCGAACGTCCGACGTCCATAACAATCGTTCCGTCAAGCCGCGGCGATCGAAATAAAAGGTCTTGGCAAGCCACAATGACGCGGCTACACACGCTGTGGCTTGGGCTTGGCCCGAGTTTAGGGAGGAGAACGGCCGAAAAGGCCGCCTGCGAAGAGTTTCGGGGTAGAGATGGGAATGGCGGGTGCACAACCCGCCATTTTCATTTCCAAGGACTTAACGCCCGTTCTTAATGCTTTACTTGAAGTCGCGGAAACTGAAAAAGTCGGCTTGGTGGAGGAAATAAAAGCCGACCCAGAGGATTGCCGCGACCAGTGACGTGATGATGGCCTTGCGCAAGAGCTGCGGGTTCTCCGGCGCCCCGCGATCCTGGCCGCGGCCCGGATTCTCGACCCGGCGCACGCCGAGCGGCAACACGGCAAACAGGATGGTCCACCAGATCACCAGGTAGACCATCAGGCCGGTCGCCCAGCTCACCGGACGCTCCTAGACCTGCTCGAGCTCGATCAGGGTGCCCGTGAAGTCCTTGGGATGCAGGAACAGCACCGGCTTGTCGTGCGCGCCGATCTTGGGCTCGCCATCGCCCAGCACCCGTGCCCCGCCCGCCTTCAGCTTGTCGCGGGCGGCGTAGATGTCCTCGACCTCGTAACAGACATGGTGGATGCCGCCGTCGGCATTGCGGGCCAGGAAATTGGCGATCGGCGACTTCTCGCCGAGCGGATGCAGCAGTTCGATCTTGGTGTTCGGTAGCTCGACGAAAACCACCGTGACGCCGTGCGCCGGCTGCGCCTTGGGCGCGCTCACCTTGGCGCCCATGACCGTCCGGTAGAGCTCAGCCGCCTTGGCGAGATCCGGCACGGCGATGGCGATGTGGTTCAGGCGTCCGATCATGCACCCTAGATGCGGACGATATGCACGTCCGTCAACGGCTTCTTGCCGAGATGCGCCCGCACAACACGCCGCACCGCCCGCTCCGCCGCTTCGCGGACCCGCTCGTCGTCGCGCCGCTCGGTCGGGCCGAGATCGGCCAGCATGTCCCGCAGGCCGGCCGGGATCGCTTGGGCCAGCGTGCCATTCTCGTCGTCGATGCCGCGCAGGCTGACCACCGGGTCGGCCTTGGCTGTTCCCTGGCCATCGAGGACGAGCGTGACGGCCGCCGCGCCGTGCCACAGGAGCTTGCGGCGCTCGCGCAGGGCCTCTCCCTCCAGCGGCACGAGCCTATCGCCGTCCCGCGCCAGGCGGCCGGCATGGACATGGTCGACGATCGTGGCCGGGCCGGGCGCCAGCCGGACCAGCGTGCCGTTCGGTGCCACCACCGTCTCGGGTACCTGGCAGTCGCGCGCCAGCGCGGCGTGTTCGACCATATGACGCAATTCGCCGTGCACCGGCAACGCGATACGTGGCCTCACCCACTGATAGACCCGCACCAGCTCGTCGCGCGCGGGATGGCCAGAGACGTGCAGGTCGACATCGCGGTCGGCGATCACCTCGACGCCGCGCGCCATCAAGGCATTCTGCAGGCGGCCGACCGAATGCTCGTTGCCTGGAATGACCCGGGCAGAGAAGATCGCGCTGTCGCCCTCCTCCAACACCAGGTCACGATGTTCGTTGAAGGCGAGCTTGGCCATGGTGGCGCGCGGCTCGCCTTGGCTGCCGGTGCAGATGAACAGCACCTTGTCGCGCGGCAGGTAGCCCGCCTCGCGCTCGCTGACGGTGGGCGGGAAGTCGAGCAGGTAGCCGCATTCCTGCGCCGCCTCGACCATGCGCTGCAGCGCGCGTCCCGACAGCACCGGATGTCGGCCGGCGGCGACGGCAGCCTTGGCAACGCTTTCCACGCGGGCCAGGTTCGAGGCAAAGCACGTCACCGCCACCCGGCATTTGCGCTCCCTCACCACGGCCTCGAGGTTGGCGCGCACCGTCGCCTCCGAGCCCGCCTCGCCCTCGACGAAGACGTTGGTGCTGTCGCACACCATGGCGAGCGTGCCCTCTTCGCCCAGGGTGCGCAGCCGCGCCTCATCGGTGAGGTCGCCCAGCAGCGGCTGGGCGTCGATCTTCCAGTCGCCGGTATGGAACACCGTGCCGAACCTGGTGCGGATCGCCAAAGCATTCGGCTCGGGGATCGAATGCGTCATGGTGATCATCTCGAGCTCGAACGGGTCGAGCCTGAATTTGCCGCCGAGCGGGATCTCGGTGATCGGCACCTCGTCTCGCAGCCCGGCCTCCGCGAGCTTGCGGCGCAGCACCGATGCAGCAAACGGCGTGGCATAGACCGGTGCGCGCAGCCGCGGCCAGAGATCGGGCACCGCGCCCAGATGGTCCTCGTGGGCATGCGTCAGCACGATGCCGACCAGGTCCTGACGCCGCTGCTCGATGAAGGCCGGGTCCGGCATGATCACCTCGACTCCCGGCATCGATTCGTCGCCGAAGGCAATGCCGAGATCGACCATCAGCCATTTGCCGGCATGGCCGTAGAGATTGAGATTCATGCCGATCTCGCCGGCGCCGCCCAGCGCCAGGAACAACAGTTCGTCGTCCGACGGAACGGTCATTTCTTGCGGGTACGTTTGTAGATCTCGATCAGACCGCGCGCCGTGATGTCGGTCGCGATCTGGTCGATGCCGGAGATATGGCCGTCGAAGACCGGCGCCAGTCCGCCAGTCGAGACGACCTTCATCGGCTTGCCGAACTCTGCCTTGATGCGGGTTACCAGGCCTTCGATCAAGCCAACATAGCCCCAGAACACGCCGGTGTGCATGCACGCGACCGTCGTCGTGCCGATGACCTTCTCTGGTTTTTCCACGATAATGCGCGGCAGCAAGGCCGCCGCGTTCACCAGCGCCTCGATGCTGAGGTTGGGGCCGGGTGCGATGGCGCCGCCGCAGTAGCTGCCCTCCTCGTCGACCACATCGAAATTGGTCGCCGTGCCGAAATCGACGACGATGACCGGCGTCTTGGGAAACATCAGGCTCGCGCCCACAGTGTTGCAGATGCGGTCGGCGCCCGCGCCCACGCCCTTGATCTTGATGCCGTGCTTCACGTTGGGATCGCCGATGAACAACGGCTCACAGTCGAAATAGCGCGTGCACAGCCGGCGCAGGTTGAAGTTTGCGTTCGGCACGACCGAGCCGATGATGGCGTCGGTGATCGCCTTGGGATCGATGCCCTCCATCTTCATGAGCTGCATCAGCCAGACGGCGTGTTCGTCAGCCGTGCGCATTGCCGAGGTGTGCTGGCGCCACTCGCCAACGATGGTGTCGCCATCGACGACGCCGAACTTGATGTTGGTGTTGTTGCAGTTGATGGCGAGCAGCATCGCTTCTCCTCGTCTCAGGCCGTAAGCCCCAATAACTCGCCGGACACGATCCGGCGCGGGCCAGAGGGCGTATCCAGCAGCAACGCACCGCCTTCGTCCATCCCGGCAAAGCGGCCGCGTACAAGTTCCTGGCCCAGCTTGACGTCGACCTCGGCGCCGAGTGGCCCTGCCTTGGCCAGCCACGCGGCCCGAATCTTCTCGAATCCGGAGCGGTCCCATTCAGCCAGCCAACGCGCCAATCGGTGCGCCAAGGCCGATGCCGCCGCCTCGACCGTTCCACCCAAGGTCGCGCCCGGATAACGCATCTCGGCGAGCGTCGGCGCGAACGACACATTCACGCCGATGCCCAGCACGACGTAATCGATCTTGCCGTCCCGGTCGACCGAGCTTTCGGGCAGGATTCCGGCGACCTTGCCGCCGTCGACCAGCACATCGTTAGGCCATTTGACCCTTACCGACCTGGTGGCCGATACGAGGTCGGCCACGGCCAGCGCCGCCACGAACCCGATCTCGGCGGCGCGCTGCGCCGAACAGGTCGGTCGCAAGATGGTCGAGCAGTAGAGATTGCCAACCGGCGAAGCCCATTGTCGGCCGCGCCGACCACGTCCGCCCGTCTGCTCGAGTGCCCAGACGAAGGTGTGCGCCGGCGCGCCGGCATCCGCCAGCCGCGCCGCCTCGTCATTCGTGCTGCCGACGCTTTGCAGCGCGACCAGCGTCCACCCGTCCGGCAGGACGGGTGCCGAACTCACGGGAACAGGCCCTTTGCGGCGGCAGCGGCCACGGAGCTGAGCGGCTGAGGGGCGAGCGAGAACACCGTGATCAGGATCGCCGCCACGAAGGCCACCGCCCGGTTGATGCCGAACACCGGCTGATCGAGCGCGTCGGCCGATTCGTCGAAATACATCACCTTGACGATGCGGACGTAGTAGTAGGCGCCGACGACCGAAGCGAGCACGCCCAGCACGGCGGGCCAGAACAACTCGGCCTGCACCGCCGCCATGAAGATGTAGAGCTTGGCCCAGAAGCCCGCGAGTGGCGGGATACCGGCCAGCGAGAACATGAACAGCATCATGGCAAGCGCGAGCATCGGGTGACTGCGGCCTAGCCCGGCGAGGTCATTGATGCCCTCGACCATGATGTCCTTGCGCTTCATCAGCAGGATGATCGCGAACACGCCGATCGTCATGACGAGGTAAATGGCCAGGTAGAAGACGACGCTCTGGATACCCTTCTCGGTGCCGGCCGCAAGGCCGAGCAGAATGTAACCCACGTTGCCGATCGACGAATAGGCCATCAGCCGCTTGATGTTGCTCTGACGCAGGCCCGCGAAGGCGCCCCAGCCCATGGACAGGATCGAGGCGACGATGATCACCTGCTGCCACTGCGCGAACAATGGTTTGAAGGGGCCCATCAGTACAGAGACCGTCAGCGATATGGCGGCGATCTTGGGTGCCACAGCGAACAGCGCGGTGACCGGCGTCGGCGCTCCCTCATAGACGTCGGGCGTCCACATGTGGAATGGCACGGCCGAGATCTTGAAGGCGAGACCCGCGACCACGAACACCAGGCCGACAACCGTGCCGATTTCGCTCGCCTTGCCGTCCAGCAGCGCCCGCGAGATCTGCACGAAGGCCGTGCCGCCACAGAACCCGTAGACCAGCGACGCCCCGAACAGCAGCATTCCCGAAGCGACCGCGCCCAGCACAAAGTACTTCAGGCCCGACTCGGTGGAGCGAACCGTGTCCCGCTGGAAGGCGGCAACCACGTAGAGGGCCAGCGACTGCAGCTCCAGGCCGACATAAAGCGCCATCAGATCGTTCGCCGAGATCATCAGCATCATGCCGAGGGTGGAGAGCGCCACCAGCACTGGATATTCGAAACGCCAGACCCTGACTTTCTCGAAATAGACACGGGACATCAGGATCGCGATCGCCGATCCGACCAGGACCAGGGCCTTCATCGTTGCCGTCAGCCGGTCGGCGACAAACAGCGACGCGAAAGCCGTGCCCTGGCGGTAGGGCACGAACAGCAGAACCGCCGTGATCAACAGGCCGACCGCCGTCGCGACTGACACGAAGGAGGCAGAACCCTCGCCGCGCAGCACGCCGTAGAGCAGCAGCAGCGCCGTGACGACACCGAGGAAGATCTCGGGGCGGGCCAGGGTCCAGGATTCGAGGCCAAGCATGATGGTCCGTCTCCGCCTAACGCAACGACGCCGTATGGGCGAGCTTGATTGCCGCGCTGTAATCGCCGATCAGCTTGTCGACCGCTGGCGCCATGGGATCGAGGAATGCGCTCGGATAGACACCCATCCAGAGCGTGATCAACACGAGCGGCAGGAACACCGCGACTTCGCGCATGTTCATGTCGAGGATGCCCTTCAGCGACTCCTTCGTGAGCTCACCGAAGATGATCTTGCGATAGAGCCAGAGAGCGTAGGCAGCACCCAGGATCAGGCCGGTCGCCGCCAGGAACGCCACCCAGGTATTGGCCTTGAACGCACCCAGCAGCACCAGGAACTCGCCGACGAAGCCCGACAGACCCGGCAAACCCACGCTCGCCAAGGTGAAGAACATGAAGACAAAGGCGTAGCGGGGCATGCGATGGACAAGGCCGCCGTAAGCGGCGATCTCGCGCGTGTGCATGCGGTCGTAGACCACGCCGACGCAGAGGAAGAGTGCGGCCGAGACGATGCCATGGCTCAGCATCTGGAAGATCGAGCCCTGCACGCCCTGCATGTTCATGATGTAGATGCCGATCGTCACGAAGCCCATGTGGGCGACCGAGGAATAAGCGATCAGCTTCTTCATGTCCTCCTGAACGAGGGCGACCAGCGACGTATAGATCACCGCAACAATACTGAGACCGAACACCAAAGGCGCGAAGTACTGCGTCGCCTCCGGCAGCAGCGGCACGGCAAGCCGGATGAAGCCGTAACCGCCCATCTTCAGCAATACGCCGGCCAGGATCACGGAGCCCGCCGTCGGCGCCTCGACGTGCGCATCGGGCAGCCAGGTATGGACGGGCCACATCGGCACCTTGACCGCGAACGAGGCGAAGAACGCCAGCCACAGCCAAAACTGCCAGCGGAACGGCACGTTCAGCTTCTCAAAGGCGGTCGGAATGTCGGTCGTGCCGATCTGCCAGTAGATGGCGATGATCGCCAGCAGCATCAGCACCGAGCCGAGCAAAGTATAGAGGAAGAACTTGAACGCGGCGTAGACGCGTCGTTTGCCGCCCCACACGCCGATGATCAGGAACATCGGGATCAGCACGCCCTCGAAGAAGACGTAGAACAGAGCGAGGTCCAGCGCGCAGAACATGCCGACCATGAAGGTCTCGAGCACCAGAAACGCCACCATGTATTCCTTGACGCGAACCTGGATGGCGTCCCAGCTCGCCAGCACGCAGATCGGCGTCAGCAGGGTCGACAACAGCACGAAGAACAGCGAGATGCCGTCGATGCCCATGTGGTAGCCGATATTCAGCTCGGGCACCCAGGCGAGCTTCTCTTCGAACTGGAAGCCTGCCTTGGTCGGATCGAAGCGCATCCACAACAGGAGCGAGATCAGGAACGTCACCAGCGAAGTGATGAGCGCGGCGCTTCGGCAATTGCGGTCGACCGCCTCCTTCGGGCCCTGCACGACCAGGCAGAACAACGCGCCCACGAGAGGCAGGAAGGTGACCAGCGAGAGGATGGGCCAGCTCGATGACATGGGCCTACCTCACGACCACAACGAAGTACGTGATGATGGCGGCCACGCCCAGCAGCATCACGAACGCATACTGGTAGAGATAGCCGCTCTGGAACCGGCTCAACACGCCGCCGATGTCCTGCGAGCGCGCGGCGATGCCGTCGGGTCCAAGACCGTCGATCATCGCGCCGTCGCCCTTCTTCCAGAACACGCGGCCGATCGCCAGCGCAGGCTGCACGAACACCGCGTCATAGAGCTCATCGAAGTACCACTTGTTGTAGGAAAGCGCATATAGCGGGCGGAACATCGCCGCCGTCTTCGCGGGAAGGTCCGGCCGCACGACATAGAAGACGTAGGACATCGCAAGCCCGCCCAGCGCCATGACCAGCGGCAGCACCTTGCCCCACGCCGGCACTTCATGCATGGCGTGCAGGATGTGCTCGGTCGACTTCACCGCGATCGACTGCCCCCAGAAGTGCTCCCAGTCTCCGCCGACGAACCAGCCATAGGCGACGACGCCGGACAGCACGGCGCCGGCGCCCAGCACATAGAGCGGAATCAGGATGACCGGTGGTGACTCGTGGGCGTGATCCCAGGTGTGGTGATCGCCGCGATAACGGCCGTAGAACGTCATGAACATCAGACGCGCCGAATAGAACGCGGTCATGAAGGCGCCGGCGATACCGAGCCAATAAGCGATGTCGCCGACAACCGAGTCGGCGCCGAACGCGGCTTCGAGAATGGCGTCCTTGGAATGGAAGCCGGCGAAGCCCACGCCATGGCCCATGATGAACGGCACGCCGATGCCGGCAAGCGCCAGCGTGCCGATCCACATCAGGATGAAGGTCTGCGGCGCCTTCTCCTTCACGCCTCCCATCTTGCGCATGTCCTGCTCGTGATGGAGGCAATGGATGACCGACCCCGAACCCAGGAACAGCAACGCCTTGAAGAAGGCGTGCGTCATGAGATGGAACATCGCCGCGGAATAGGCACCGACGCCGGCGGCAAAGAACATGTAGCCGAGCTGCGAGCACGTCGAGTAGGCGACCACGCGCTTGATGTCGAACTGGGTGAGGCCGATGGTGGCGGCGAAGAAGGCCGTCGCCGCGCCGATCAGCGTCACGACCTGTGAGGCGACCGGCGCCAGCTCGAACAGCGGCGACAGGCGGCAGACCATGAACACGCCCGCCGTCACCATGGTCGCGGCGTGGATCAGCGCCGAGACCGGCGTCGGGCCCTCCATCGCGTCGGGCAGCCAGGTGTGCAGGCCGAGCTGGGCCGACTTGCCCATGGCACCGACGAACAACAGCACGCAGGCGGTCTCGAGCGCGGGCAGGTCGGCACCCAGGAAATGGATGCGCATCGCCGCTATCTGGGGCGCCTTGGCGAAGATGTCGTTGAAGCCGACCGAGCCCGACAGCATCCACACGGCAAAGATGCCGAGCGCGAAGCCGAAGTCGCCGACGCGGTTGACGACGAACGCCTTGATGGCCGCAGCGTTGGCCGAGGGCCGATCGTACCAGAAGCCGATCAGCAAATAAGAGGCGAGGCCCACGCCTTCCCAGCCGAAAAAGAGCTGCACGAGATTGTCCGCCGTCACCAGCATCAGCATGAAGAAGGTGAACAGGCTGAGGTACGACATAAAGCGCGGGATCGACGGATCGTCGGCCATGTAGCCGACCGAATAGACGTGGACCATCGATGACACGCCCGTAACGACGATCAGCATGACCGCCGTCAGTGTGTCGACCCGCAGCGACCAACTGACATCGAGGTTTCCCGAGCCGATCCAGGTGAAGAGCCGCACCGCGATCAGCTTGCCCTCCTCGGGGCCGAAGCCGATATGCACGAAGACCAGAATCGAGAGTGCAGCGGCGATCAGCAGGGCGGCGCAGGTGACGATCTGGGCCGGACGGTCGCCGATCACCCGGCAGAACAGGCCGGCGATCGCGGCCGCCAGCAGCGGCAGCAGGACGATGAGCTTGATGGCAAGATCCATGACGCGCCTCGCCCTAGCCCTTCATCTCGTTGATGTCTTCAACCGCGATCGTGCCGCGGTTGCGGAAATACACCACCAGGATGGCGAGCCCGATCGCCGCCTCGGCGGCTGCCACGGTCAGCACCAGCATGGCGAACACCTGGCCCACGACGTTGCCCTGGAATACCGAGAAGGCCACGAGGTTGATGTTGACGGCGAGCAGCATCAGCTCGACGCACATTAGGATGACGATGACGTTCTTGCGGTTCAGGAAGATGCCGAGCACGCCGAAGGTGAACAGCACCGCCGCAACCGAAAGATAGTGACCGAGGCCGATGGAGAGCATCAGACGCCTCCCCGTGTCGGCACCTTGACGATCGAGATCGTCTGCTCCTTGGAGCGGAAGAGTTGCTCCCTGACGCGCTGGCGGCGGATGCCCGGCCGCGTGCGCAGGGTCAGCACGATGGCGCCGATCATGGCGACCAGCAGTACCAAGCCGGCCACCTGGAACAGGTAGAAATATTGCGTATAGAGCACCCGGCCGATGGCGCGCGTGTTCTCGACGGTGCCGACATGAGCGCCGGCGTTGCTCAGGATCTGGACCGTGCCGGATGCGCCGCCCCAGACCCCGAGAGCGAACAGGATCTCAGCCAGCAGCACAAAGCCGATGGCCGCGCCGATCGGCAGGTAATCCAGAAAGCCCTGCCTGATCTCCGCCAAGTTGATGTCCAGCATCATGACCACGAACAAGAACAGCACGGCCACCGCGCCGACATAGACGATGATCAGAATCATCGCCACGAACTCGGCACCGATCAGCACGAACAGCGCCGCGGCATTAAAGAATGCCAGGATCAGGAACAGCACCGAGTAGACCGGATTGCGCGACACCACGACCATAGCCGCCGACGCCACGGTGATGATCGCAAATACCCAAAAGGCTATCGCCTGGAGCACCATGTTTCCGCCTCTCCCCTCTCCGGCCTAGCGGAACGCCGCGTCGGCCTTGAGATTGGCCGCGATCTCGCCTTCCCAGCGATCGCCGTTCGCGAGCAGCTTTTCCTTGTTGTACATCAGCTCCTCGCGGGTCTCGGTCGAGAACTCGAAATTGGGTCCCTCGACGATGGCATCGACCGGGCACGCCTCCTGGCAGTAGCCGCAGTAAATGCACTTGGTCATGTCGATGTCGTAGCGCGTGGTGCGGCGGCTACCGTCATCGCGCGGCTCGGCCTCGATGGTGATGGCCTGCGCCGGGCAGATCGCCTCGCAGAGCTTGCAGGCAATGCAGCGCTCCTCGCCGTTGGGATACCGGCGCAGCGCATGCTCACCGCGGAAGCGCGGGCTGAGCGGCCCCTTCTCGAAGGGATAGTTCACCGTCACCTTGGGCTTGAACATGTACTTAAACGTGAGCGCGAAACCGGTGACGATCTCCGACAGAAGAAAGGAGCGTGCGGCGCGATCGAGCGAAGCCATGGCGTTCTCTCCCTACTTGCCGAAAATCGCGCCGCCGAACTGGACGAAGGCGGCCGTGACGACGACCCAGCCGAGCGACAGCGGCAGGAACACCTTCCAACCCAAGCGCATCAGCTGGTCGTAGCGGTAACGCGGCAACGTTCCCTTGGTCCACGAGAAGACGAAGAGAAGCACCGCGATCTTCAGCGCAAACCACAGCACGCCCCATGGACCCCATGACGGCAGGAACGACAGCGGGGCCATCCAGCCGCCGAGGAACAGGACCGAGCCCATCGCCGACAGCAGGATCATGTTGGCGTATTCGCCGAGGAAGAACAGCGCGAACGGCATCGACGAGTATTCGGTCTGGAAGCCCTGCACGAGCTCGGCTTCCGACATCGGCAGGTCGAACGGCGTGCGATTCGTCTCGGCCAGCGCCGAGATAAAGAACACGATGAACATCGGAAACAGCGGCAGCCAGTACCAGTGCCAGAAGCTGCCGGACTGGGCGAGCACCACTTTGGTCAGATTGAGCGAACCGACGCAGATCAGCACCGTCACCAGCACAAATCCGATCGAAACCTCGTACGACACCATTTGCGCTGCCGAGCGGAGCGCGCCCAGGAAGGCGTACTTCGAGTTTGACGCCCAGCCGGCGATGATGATGCCGTAGACGCCGAGCGACGAAATGGCGAACAGGTAGAGGATGCCGACGTTGATGTTGGCGATCACCATCCCGTTGCCGAACGGCACGACCGCCCAGGCGATCAATGCCGTCATGAAGGTGATGATCGGCGCAATGATGAACAGGACGGGATTGGCGCTCGACGGCACGATCGTTTCCTTCAGCACCAGCTTGAGGCCATCGGCGAAGGGCTGGAGCAGACCGAAGGGGCCGACCACGTTGGGTCCGCGGCGCAGCTGGATCGACGCCCAGACCTTGCGATCGACGTAGGTCATGTAGGCGACGGCGACCAGCAACGGCACCGTAACCGCTAGGCATTCGAGCACGATGAGGATCGCCTGGCCGAGCCAGTTGGTCGTGAGGAACGTGACGACAGCGCCGATGACGGTATCGACCATGCCCTACTCCGCCGCCATCGCCCGCGTACGCACGGCCATGCACTCGGCCATGGTCTTCGACGCGCGGCTGATCGGATCCGTCATGTAGAAGTTCGTGATTGGCGAGACGAACGGCGCATCGGACACGTTGCCCGACTTGCCGAACTCGCCCCACGCGCCGGCCGACTGCTGGTCGAGCGCGGCGAAGCTCCTGTTCACGGCAATGAGCCGTGAGCGGACCTGGTCAAGCGTGTCGTACGGCAGCGGCTTGCCGAGCCGCTCCGAGAGAGCGCGCAGGATCGCCCAGTCTTCCTTGGCTTGACCTGGCGGATAGGCGGCGCGCTGGCCGAGCTGCACACGGCCTTCGGTGTTGACGTACGTCCCTGGCTTCTCGGTGTACGCAGCGCCGGGCAGGATCACGTCGGCACGATGCGCGCCGGCGTCGCCGTGGTGGCCCTGATAGATCACGAAGGCTTTGCCGAGTCGCTTGGTGTCGATCTCGTCGGCGGCCAGCAGATAAACTGCCTCGATCTCGCGCTTCTCGCAGCCTTCAAGGATGCCGGCGACGTCGCGACCGGCCTGGCCCGGCACCAGCCCGAGGTCGAGGCCACCGACACGGCTCGCCGCGGTGTGCAGCACCGCGAACCGGTTCGCATCGTTGCCGGCGAGACTACGCGCCAAGGCCAGCACCGCGGCGCCATCATCGCGCGCCAACGCCCCCATGCCGACGATGACCAGCGGGTTCTTGGCGTTCTTCAGCTTCTCAGCAAAGGAGTGTTTGCCCTCCGCGAGATCCCGCAAGGTCGCGGGGCCGGCGCCCAGGCGCTCGACCGGATAGGTGAGATCGACGGCGGGCCCGATGCTCGCTATGGTGCAGCGGCCGCTCAGATAGCGCTTGCGGATGCGGGCGTTCAGCACCGGCGATTCCCAGCGTGGATTGGTGCCGACAAGCAGGATCGCGTCCGCCTGATCGATGCTCCGCACGCCGGCATTGAAGATGTAGGAACCGCGCACGCCCCCCTCGAGCTTGGCGCCATCCTGGCGGCAATCGATATTTGGCGAACCGAGCGACGCCATCAGGTCCTTGAGCGCGACCATCGACTCGGCTTCGCACTGGTCGCCCGCAATCGCGGCGATCTTGGCGCTGTCCAAGCCCTTGAGCTTGGCAGCAATCGCGGCGAACGCTTCGTCCCAAGTCGCTTCCGCAAGCTTGCCCTGCTTGCGGACATAAGGACGATCGAGACGCTGATAACGCAAGCCATCGATAGCGTGGCGCGTCTTGTCGGAAATCCACTCCTCGTTCACGTCGTCGTTCAGGCGCGGCAGCACGCGCATCACCACGCCGCCGCGAGTGTCGATGCGGATGGCGGCGCCGAGGGCGTCAAACACGTCGACCGATTCGGTCTTGCGCATCTCCCACGAGCGCGCCTCGTAGGCATAGGGCTTGGCGGTGAGCGCACCGACCGGACAGAGATCGACCAGATTGCCCTGCAGCTCGCCCTGCAGCGCCTGTTCGACATAAGTGGTGACCTCCATGCTCTCGCCACGCCCCGTGGCACCCAGCTGCTCCACGCCCGCGACCTCGGTCGCGAAGCGGATGCAGCGCGTGCAGTGGATGCAGCGGTTCATCGAGGTCTTGACCAGCGGGCCGAGTTCCTTGTCGGGCACCGCGCGCTTGTTCTCGAGATAGCGGCTACGGTCGAAGCCGTAGGCCATCGCCTGGTCTTGCAGATCGCACTCGCCGCCCTGGTCGCAGATCGGGCAATCGAGCGGATGGTTGATCAGCAGGAATTCCATGACGCCGTTGCGCGCCTTTTTCACGACCGCCGAGTTGGTGATGATCTCCTGCTTGTCGGCCACGGGCATTGCGCAGCTCGCCTGTGGCTTCGGCGGGCCGGGCTTGATCTCGACCAGGCACATGCGGCAATTGCCAGCGATCGACAGGCGCTCGTGGTAGCAGAAGCGCGGAATCTCCACGCCCGCCATCTCGCAGGCCTGCAGAACGGTGATGCCGGCGGGCACCTCGAGCTCTTTTCCGTCGATCTTTACGATGGGCATGAGATCACTCCGCCGCCAGTTTCGTCGGTGGGCTCCCGGCGCGCTCGCGGATGCGACGTTCCATTTCAGGCCGGAAATGGCGGATCAGTCCCTGCACCGGCCACGCCGCACCATCCGCCAGCGCGCAGATCGTGTGGCCCTCGATCTGCTTGGTGACGTCGTACAGCGCGTCGATCTCCTCGATCCGCGCGTTACCCGTAACCATGCGTTCCATCACGCGCCAGACCCAGCCGAGCCCCTCACGACAGGGCGTGCACTGGCCGCAGCTCTCGTGTTTGTAGAAATAGGACAGCCGCGCGATCGCCTTCACGATGTCGGTCGACTTGTCCATCACGATCACGGCCGCCGTCCCGAGGCCGCTCTGCTGGTCCTTCAACGCGTCGAAATCCATCAGGACGGTGTCACAGATCGACTTGGGCAGCAGCGGCGTCGACGAACCGCCAGGAATCACCGCCAGAAGATTGTCCCAGCCGCCGCGCACGCCGCCGGCATGTTTTTCGATGAGTTCCTTGAGTGGGATGCTCATCGCCTCTTCGACGTTGCACGGCTTGTTCACATGCCCTGAGATGCAGAACAGCTTGGTACCGGTGTTGTTCGGCCGGCCGAAGCTTGCAAACCAAGCGGCGCCGCGGCGCAGGATGGTGGGCGCCACCGCGATCGACTCGACGTTGTTCACCGTGCTCGGGCAGCCATAGAGGCCGGCGCCGGCGGGGAACGGCGGCTTCAGCCGCGGCATACCCTTCTTGCCTTCGAGGCTTTCGAGCAGCGCCGTTTCCTCGCCGCAGATATAGGCGCCGGCGCCGCGATGAACGTAGACGTCGAACTTCCAACCCGAGCCGCACGCGTTCTCACCGATCAAGCCCGCATCGTAGGCCTCGGCGATGGCGGCCATCAGATTCTGAGCTTCGTTGTAGAACTCGCCGCGCACGTAGATGTAAGCGGCATGTGCGCGCATGGCGAAGCCTGCCACAAGGCAGCCCTCGACCAGCAGGTGCGGGTCGTGGCGCATGATGTCGCGATCCTTGCAGGTGCCTGGCTCGGACTCGTCGGCATTGACGACGAGATAGTGCGGCCGGTCCTTCACTTCCTTGGGCATGAAGGACCATTTGAGGCCGGTCGGGAATCCGGCGCCGCCACGGCCACGCAGGCCGGATTTCTTGATCTCCTCGACGATGGCGTCGGGGCCCTTGTCGAGGATCGCCTTGGTGTTGTCCCAGGCGCCGCGCTTGCGCGCACCTTCGAGCCGCCAGTCGTAGAAGCCGTAGAGGTTGGTGAAGATACGATCCTTGTCGGCGAGCATGCGACTCACTCACCCTTCAACGTGGTGGGGCCGCCGACCGGCGCCGATGTCTGGCGGTCGATCTGCGGACCGGGCTTGGGCGTCTCGCCGCCGCGGAACGCGTCGAGCACGCGCTTGATCGACGTCTCGTCGAGGTCCTCGTAGAAGTCGTCGTTGATCTGCACCACCGGCGCGTTCACGCAGGCGCCAAGGCACTCGACCTCCTGCACCGAGAACATGTCGCTGTCCTGTGCCGCATGCTCGCACGCCTTCATCACGGCTTCGGAGCCGCGCAGCCAGCACGGTGTCGTGGTGCAGACTTGGAGCAGGTATTTGCCCTTCGGCTTCAGGTGGAACATCGTGTAGAAGGTCGCGATCTCGTAGACGCGAATCGGCGCCATATCGAGCAGCTTCGCCACCTCCTCCATCGCCACCCGCGGCAGCCAACCCTGCTGGCGCTGCGCGATGTCGAGCACGCCGATCACGGCGCTCGCCTGCCGGCCCGGCGGGTAGTTGGCGATCAGCTTCCTCGCCCGCTCGAGATTCTCGGGCGTGAAGGCGAAGTTGTCGACCTGCGGGACGTCTTTGGGATCGGCGGTGATCATCGCCATTTCATCGTCTCCTAGCGATCGATCTCGCCGAACACGATGTCGAGCGAGCCGATGTTCGCCGACATGTCGGCGAGCTGGTGGCCCCTGGTCATCATGTCGAGCGCCTGAAGATGCGGGAAACCCGGAGCGCGGATCTTGCAGCGGTATGGCTTGTTGGTGCCGTCGGAGACCAGATAGACGCCGAACTCGCCCTTGGGCGCCTCGACCACGGTGTAGGTCTCGCCCGCCGGCACCTTGTAGCCCTCGGTGTAGAGCTTGAAGTGATGGATCAGGGCTTCCATCGAGCCCTTCATCTCGCCGCGACGAGGTGGCGCGACCTTGCGGTCGTCGACCAGCACCGGACCGCCAACGGTGCGCAGCGCCTTCACGCACTGCTCCATAATGCGCGCGCTCTGGTACATCTCCTCGACGCGCACGAGGTAGCGAGCAAAGCAGTCGCCGGTCTTGCCGACCGGAATGTCGAAATCCATGCGCTCATAGACATCGTAGGGCTGCGCCTTGCGCAGATCCCACGGCACGCCCGACGCGCGCAGCATCGGGCCCGAAAAAGCCCAGTCGATCGCCTGTGCCGCCGACACCGTGCCGATGTCGACGGTGCGCATGCGGAAGATGCGGTTCTCGTTCAGGAGCTTCTCGAGATCCTTGAGGAACGGGTAGAACTGCTTCAGCCACCCTTCCATCGAATCAAGCATGCCGGCCGGCAGGTCCTGGTGCACGCCACCGGGACGGAAATAGGCGGCGTGCATGCGCGAGCCGCTCACCTGCTCGTAGTACTCCATCAGCAGCTCACGCTGCTCGAAGCCCCACAAGGGCGGCGTGAGAGCGCCGACGTCCATGGCGAACGTCGTGACGTTAAGCAGGTGATTGAGGATACGGGTGATCTCGGAGAACAGAACGCGGATGTACTGGGCGCGCTCGGGCGCCTGGATGCCGAGCAGCTTCTCGACGGCGAGCGCGAAAGCATGCTCCTGGTTCATCGGCGAGACGTAGTCGAGCCGGTCGAAATACGGCACCGCCTGCAGGTAGGTCTTGTATTCGATCAGCTTCTCGGTGCCGCGATGAAGCAAGCCGATATGCGGATCGCAGCGCTCGACGATCTCGCCATCCATCTCGACGACCAGGCGCAGCACACCATGGGCCGCCGGATGCTGGGGCCCGAAATTCATGGTCAGCGTCTTGATTTCGACGTCGGACATCAGCCGGACTTGCCCTCCTCCGTGGCCTTCTCGTCACCGGGCAACATGCGCTGGATGCTGCCCTCCCACGGGCTGAGGAAGTCGAAGCGGCGGAATTCCTGCTGCAGCTTGACCGGTTCGTAGATCACGCGCTTCTGTACGTCGTCCCAGCGCATCTCGACGAAGCCGGTCAGCGGGAAATCCTTGCGCAGCGGATGCCCTTCGAAGCCGTAGTCGGTGAGGATGCGGCGCAGGTCGGGATGGTCGGAGAACCATATGCCGTAGAGATCGTAGGTCTCGCGCTCGAACCAGTTGGCTGCGCTGAAGAGGCCCGCGGCTGACGGTACGGGCGTCGCCTCATCGGTCTGGAGCTTCACGCGGACGCGCTGGTTGTTCTTGAGGCTGAGCAGGTTGTATACGACATCGAAGCGCTTGGGCCGCTCCGGCCAATCGACGCCGCTCACGTCGCAGAGCTGCTTGAACAGGCACTTGGGATCGTCGCGCAGGAAGGCGAGCAGTGCGATCACCTTGTCCGGTGTCGTCTCAAGCATCAACTCGCCCAGGCGAATCGACGGGACCGCGCCCGTTGCTCGCGCGATATGGTCGCCGAGCTCCTTCATCGCACCAGTGTTCCCTGGCGGCGGACCTTCTTCTGCAGCTGCAGGATGCCGTAGACCAGCGCCTCGGCCGTCGGCGGGCAACCCGGCACATAGACATCGACCGGCACGATGCGATCGCAGCCGCGCACCACCGAGTAGCTGTAGTGATAGTAGCCGCCGCCGTTGGCGCACGAGCCCATCGAGATCACGTATCGCGGCTCCGCCATCTGGTCGTAGATCTTGCGCAGCGCCGGCGCCATCTTGTTGCAGAGCGTACCGGCCACGATCATGACGTCGGCCGAGCGCGGGCTCGGCATCGGCGCGAAGCCGAAGCGGTCGAGGTCGTAGCGGCTCATCCAGGCATGGATCATCTCGACGCCACAGCAGGCGAGGCCGAAAGTCAGGCCCCACATCGAGCCGGTGCGCGCCCAGGTGACAAGCTTGTCGAGCTGCGAGACGACGAAGCCCTTGTCGGCCAACTCGTCATTCAACGCGCGAGACAATGCCGCATCGGCCGTCGGAGCCGTGTTCGCCGGAGTGATCACTCCCATTCCAGAGCTCCCTTGCGCCACTCGTAAACGAAGCCAACGGTCAGCACGGCCAGGAACAACATCATCGACCAAAATCCGAAGACGCCGATATCGCCCAGTGCAACGGCCCATGGGAACAGGAACGCCACCTCGAGGTCGAAAATGATGAAGAGGATGGCCACAAGATAGAAACGCACGTCGAAGCGGCCGCGGGCATCGTCGAAGGGCGCAAAGCCGCACTCGAACGGCGAGAGTTTCTCGGAATTGGGGTTTTGTCGGGCGATCAGGTAGGAACCGCCGAGCATGACTCCGCAGATGACGAGAGCCAAGCCGAGGAAGATCAGAATGGGAAGGTATTCTCTGAGAAGCTCTTCCATCGTCACCCCTTCCCCCCGTTGGGTCGCCAGCATTGGGGGCTGGCGCGAGCGACGGGACTCGAACCCGCGACCTCCGGCGTGACAGGCCGGCGTTCTAACCAACTGAACTACGCCCGCAAAAGCCCCAATCGGCGCGCGGAGAGATAAAGCCCCGCTAATAGGGTGTCAAGCTTGCCGCACTCGCGAAAGGCTGCGTAAGTGCCCGAAAAATCTGGCGTTTCGACGCGCAGCGTGAAGCAGGATTGGTGGGCGATGACGGGATCGAACCGCCGACCTGTCCCGTGTAAAGGGAATGCTCTACCGCTGAGCTAATCGCCCGGTGCGCTTGGTAGCACAGACCGCAAGCCGGCGCGTCAGTTGATCGCGTCCTTGAGTGCCTTGCTCGCCTTGAAGCGCGGCACGGTGGAAGCCGGGATCTTGATCTTCTCGCCGTTCTGCGGATTGCGGCCCTCGGACGCCTTGCGCCGCGACACCTGAAACGTCCCGAAGCCCACCAGCAGCACCTTCTCCCGTTTCTTCAGCGACTTGGTGATCACCTTCAGCATCGAGTCGATCGCGTTGGCTGCGTCCGTCTTTGAGAGATTGGTCGAAGCAGCGACGGCGGCGATCAAATCGTTTTTGTTCACGGAAGGGGCCTCTGACGGATCGGACGCGATTTGGGGGCAGGCTCAAGTGTAAGGGCGGCGCGAAAACGGCGTCAACGAGGACAACCATATTTTGTGTTCGCTATCGGCAAAACCCCGCACAAATAGGGGCCAAACGCAGCGAAGCCCCGGATCGAGCCGGGGCTTCGTGATTTGGTTCCAACGAGCTGATGCTCAGTGGGCGACGATCGCCTCGCCCTCGGGCTTCTTCGCCACGGGCTCGAGATCATTCGGCCATTCGACCGGTACCAGCGGCTGGGTCAGAGCCCGTGACAGCACCTCGTCGACCGTCGAGACCGGGACGATCTCGAGACCCTTCTTCACGTTGTCGGGAATCTCCGGCAGATCGCGCTCATTCTCCTTCGGGATAAGCACGGTCTTGAGGCCGCCGCGCAAAGCCGCCAGCAGCTTCTCCTTGAGGCCGCCGATCGGCAGTACCCTGCCGCGCAGGCTGATCTCGCCGGTCATGGCGACGTCCTTGCGGACGGCGATGCCCGTGAGAGCCGAGACGATCGACGTCACCATGGCAACGCCGGCCGAGGGACCATCCTTGGGCGTGGCGCCTTCCGGCACGTGCACATGAATGTCGCGCTTCTCGAAGATGCCCTGCTTGATGCCAAAGGCCGCAGCGCGGGAGCGGACATAGGCGTTGGCCGCCTGCACCGACTCCTGCATCACGTCGCCCAGCTTGCCGGTGACGCTGACGCGGCCCCGGCCGGGAACCAGCACGGCCTCGACCTGCAGCAGCTCGCCGCCGACCTCGGTCCATGCCAGACCGGTGGTGATGCCCACCAGATCCTCGAGCTCGGCCTCGCCGAAGCGGAAGCGCCGGACGCCGGCATACTTGTCGAGGTTCTTGGCGCGTACCTTCACCTTGGACACCCCCTTCATGAGGATCTCCTTGGTGGCCTTGCGGGCCAGGTTGGCGATCTCGCGCTCGAGGTTACGCACGCCGGCCTCGCGAGTGTAGTAGCGCACCAGGTCACGCACGGCATCGTCGCCGATGTCGAGCTCGCCCTCCTTCAGGCCGTTGGCCTCGATCTGCTTCGGAATGAGGTGCTTGCGCGCGATCGCGATCTTCTCGTCCTCGGTGTAGCCGGCCAGCCGGATGATCTCCATGCGGTCCATCAGCGGTTGCGCCATGCGCAGCGAGTTCGCCGTGGTGATGAACATCACGTTCGACAGGTCGTAGTCGACCTCGAGATAGTGGTCATTGAACGTCCCGTTCTGCTCGGGATCGAGCACTTCGAGCAATGCCGACGAGGGATCGCCGCGGAAATCGGCGCCGAGCTTGTCGATCTCGTCAAGCAGGAAGAGCGGATTGGACGACTTCGCCTTCTTCATCGACTGGATGACCTTGCCCGGCAGCGAGCCGATGTAGGTCCGGCGGTGACCGCGGATCTCGGCCTCGTCGCGCACGCCGCCCAGCGACATGCGGACGAAGTTGCGCCCCGTCGCCTTGGCGATCGACTTGCCGAGTGAGGTCTTGCCGACGCCCGGCGGGCCAACGAGGCACAGAATGGGGCCCTTCATCTTGTCGACACGCTGCTGGACCGCGAGATACTCGAGGATGCGCTCCTTGACCTTCTCAAGGCCATGGTGATCGGCGTTGAGGACGTCCTCGGCGTACTTCAGGTCCTTGATGATCTTGGTCGGCTTGCGCCACGGAATCGACAGCAGCCAGTCGAGGTAGTTGCGCACCACCGTCGCCTCGGCCGACATCGGGCTCATCGTACGGAGCTTCTTCAGCTCCCCATTCGCCTTTTCGCGCGCCTCCTTGGAAAGCCGCGTCTTCTTGATGCGCTTCTCCAGTTCGGAGACTTCATCGCGACCGTCCTCGGTCTCGCCAAGCTCCTTCTGGATCGCCTTCATCTGTTCGTTGAGATAATACTCGCGCTGCGTCTTCTCCATCTGACGCTTCACGCGATTGCGGATCTTCTTCTCGACCTGCAGGACGCCGATCTCGCCCTCCATCAGGCCGAGGATCCGCTCCAGCCGCTTGCTGACCGAATCGAGCTCGAGCAGCTGCTGCTTGTCGGCGACCTTGAGGGCCAAATGCGCGGAGATGGTGTCGGCCAGCTTGGCCGGCTCCTCGATCTTGTTGATCGAGACGACCACCTCGGGCGGTACCTTCTTGTTGAGCTTGACGTAGTTCTCGAACTCCGAGACCACGGTGCGCGCGGCAGCTTGCAGTTCGGCGGCATCGCCGGACGCGTCTTCCATCTCGACAGCGCGTGCCTCGAAGAATTCGGCCTTGTCGGTGTAGCCCGTGATGCGCACGCGCTTGCCGCCCTCGACCAGGACCTTGACCGTGTCGTCGGGCAGCTTCAGCAGTTGCAGCACGGTGCCGAGCGTGCCGATGCTGTAGATATCGCTGGGGCCGGGATCGTCCTGGCTAGCATTCTTCTGGGCGATCAGCAGGATCTGCTTGTCGTCCTTCATGACTTCTTCGAGGGCCTTCACGCTCTTCTCGCGGCCGACGAAGAGAGGCACGATCATGCCGGGAAACACGACGATGTCGCGCAGCGGCAGGACGGGGTAGACGGTTCCTTCAAGAGGGGCGTTCATGATGCCTCGCAACTTACACTGTTAGAGCTGCCTCGCGCCTCGACCGGGACCCCAATGGCGACCCGCGGCCAAAAGCCACGCGCACTCCCATCAAAGATTGGCCTGAACAAAGGTCTATTCAAGCCCCACCCGGTATCGTCGGTATCGCTGGGTACCAACGCAGTAAAAATCAGGCCGGGGCGGCCGCGATGCCGTCCTTGCGCTCTCCGTGCACATAGAGCGGTTGGGCCCGACCCTCGATGACTTCGCGATTGATGACGACCTCGTCGACCCCGTCCAACGAGGGCAGGTCGTACATGGTGTCGAGCAGGACGTTTTCCATGATCGAGCGCAGGCCGCGCGCGCCGGTCTTGCGCAGGATCGCCTTCTGGGCCACCGCGCGCAGGGCGTCGTCGGTGAACTTGAGTTTCACGTTCTCCATGTCGAAGAGCCGCTGATACTGCTTCAGCAGCGCATTCTTGGGCCGGGTCAGGATCTCGATCAGCGCTCCCTCGTCCAGATCCTCGAGCGTGGCGACCACCGGCAAGCGGCCGACGAATTCGGGAATCAGGCCGTACTTCAGCAGGTCCTCGGGCTCGAGGTCGCGCAGCACCTCGCCGGTCCGGCGATCGTCTGGTCCGCGCACTTCGGCACCGAAGCCGATCGACGTGCCCTGCCGGCGCTGCGAGATGATCTTGTCGAGACCGGAGAACGCGCCGCCGCAGATGAACAGAATGTTGGTCGTGTCGACCTGCAGGAATTCCTGTTGCGGATGCTTGCGGCCGCCCTGTGGCGGCACCGACGCGATCGTCCCTTCCATGATCTTGAGCAGCGCCTGCTGCACGCCTTCGCCCGACACGTCGCGCGTAATCGACGGGTTGTCGGACTTGCGGCTGATCTTGTCGACTTCGTCGATGTAGACGATGCCGCGCTGCGCGCGCTCGACATTGTAGTCGGCCGATTGCAGCAGCTTCAGGATGATGTTCTCGACGTCCTCGCCGACATAGCCCGCCTCAGTGAGCGTCGTGGCGTCCGCCATGGTGAACGGCACGTCAAGCATGCGCGCCAAGGTCTGGGCGAGCAGGGTCTTGCCGCAGCCGGTCGGGCCGATCAGCAGGATGTTCGACTTGGCGATCTCGACGTCGTTGGCCTTGGCGCCGTGGCCGAGCCGCTTGTAGTGGTTGTGCACCGCGACTGCGAGGATCCGCTTGGCGCGATCCTGGCCGATCACGTAGTCGTCAAGAATCTGGCGAATTTCCTTGGGCGATGGCACGCCGTCCTTGGATTTCACCAGGGTGGTCTTGCTCTCCTCCCGGATGATGTCCATGCAGAGCTCGACGCATTCATCGCAGATGAACACCGTCGGGCCGGCAATGAGCTTACGGACTTCGTGCTGGCTCTTACCGCAGAAGCTGCAATACAAGGTATTGCGGGAATCGCCCCCTGACTTGGCGGCTGGCATGTGATTAACGCACCTCCGCTTGGGAGGCCCGCCCGACTGGCGAGCCCGCACGCAAGACTATGTTAAACTCGCCCCCGGGAGGGTCACAACATCAAAATGTTGTGTATCCAGAGGCCAGGTCAGAACAATTGGTCGCGGGTCCCTGATCAGGACGCCGCGGCCTGGATGGTTGGAACCGGCCGGTTTTCGAGCACCTCGTCGATCAGGCCGAACTCCTTGGCTTCCGTCGGCGAGAAGAACTTGTCGCGCTCCATGGCGCGCTCGATCTCCTCGATCGTCCGCCCGGTGTGATGAACGTACATCTGGTTCAAACGTGCCCGGGTCAGCAGGATTTCCTTGGCATGGATCTCGATGTCCGTGGCCTGGCCCTGCGCCCCGCCGGACGGCTGATGGATCATGATCCGCGCGTTGGGGAGTGCGAAGCGCTTGCCCTTGGCGCCAGCCATGAGCAGGAGCGAGCCGGCCGACGCCGCCTGGCCGAATACCAGGGTCGAGATCTGCGGCCGGACATATTGCATCGTGTCGTAGACGGCGAGGCCTGAAGTAACAACCCCACCCGGCGAGTTGATATAAAACGAGATGTCCTTGGTCGGGTTCTCGGCTTCCAGGTAGAGGAGCTGGGCGCAGACCAGGCCTGCGACATTGTCCTCGATCGGGCCGTTCAGGAACACGATGCGCTCCTTCAGGAGCCTCGACCAGATATCGTAACCCCGTTCGCCACGCGCCGACTGCTCGACGACCATGGGAACGTAATAGTTATTGTAGACTTCCAACGGATCGCGATCGCGCGTCATCGCGTGGCCCTTTCGTGACAACTAACTCCAACGTGGCAGCGCCGACGCTCCGGTTCAAGACCTGCCGGCTCCGGATCATTCGGCCTTCTTCGCCGGCTCCTCTTCCTCAGCCTCGCGCGCCGCCTTCATCAGTTCCTCCGGCGTAACCGACTTCTCGGTGACCTTGGCCAGCTCGAGGATGAAGTCAACGGTCTTCTCCTCGAAGATCGGCGCGCGCAGCTGCTCCTTGAGCTCGGCATTCTTGCCGTAGAACTCGAGCACCTGCCGCTCCTGCCCCGGATAGCGCATCGCCTCGCGCATCACCGCCTGGTTCAGCTCCTCGGGCGTGACGTCGATCGAGTTGGAGCGGCCGACATCGGCCAGCAGCAGGCCCAGGCGAACCCGGCGCTCGGCGATCTCGCGGTACTCCTTCTTCATCTTCTCTTCGTCGTCCTCGAGCTTCTGGCCGGCCTTCTTGGCCTCCTCGACTCGCTGCCAGATGGCATTGAATTCGCCGTCGACCAGCCCTTCGGGTACCTGGAACTTGTGGGTGTCGGCGAGCTTGTCGAGCAGCTGGCGCTTGATCATCGAGCGCGAAATCTGGCTGTAGTCCTGCCCGATGCGGTCGCTCACCGCCTTGCGCATCGCCTCGAGGTTCTCGAAGTTGTTCTTCTTGGCAAGCTCGTCATCGACCGGCTTGTCGACGAACTCGAGTACTTCCTTGATCTTGCACTTGAAGACCGCGTCCTTGTTGGCGAGGTCGGCCATGCCGTAGTCCTTCGGAAACGTGACCTTAACGTCGACATCCTTGCCGACTTCCGCACCGACCAGTTGGTCCTCGAACCCCGGGATGAACGAGCCCGAGCCGATCTCGAGGGTGTAGTCCTGCGCGGTGCCTCCCGGGAACTCGACGCCGTCGACCGAGCCCACGAAGTCGATCTTCACGGCATCGCCCTTCCTGGCCGGACGCGGCGGATCGACCGGCCGCTGTTCGCGGTTGGCCTTGGCAATGCGCGACAACGCTTCGTCGACGTCCTTGTCGGGCACGACCGCCTTCAGCCGCTCGAGCTCGACGCCCGAGAAATCGAGTTTGCCGATCTCCGGCAGCACCTCGATCGCCACCTCGAATTCGACGTCCTTGCCCTCTTCCAGACTCTTGAGATCGACCTTGGGCTGCAGGGCGGGCTTGAGGCCACGATCCTCGATGGCCTTGGCGGTGCTCTGGTTGACGGCCATCTCCAGCGCCTCGCCGTAGAGCGCCTGGCCATACTGCTTCTTCAGCAGGCCAACCGGCACCTTGCCTTTGCGAAAGCCGGGCAGCTGGGCGGTCTGCGCCAGCTCCTGCAAGCGCGCGTCGACCTTGGCCGATAGATCGCCCGCCGGGACGACGATCTTGAATTGCCGCTTCAGCCCTTCGGCCGACAGTTCAGTCACTTGCATTGCTCTACATCCACTTTCTGCTGGTGCGGGCGGAGGGACTTGAACCCCCACGCCTTGCGGCACGAGAACCTAAATCTCGCGTGTCTACCAATTCCACCACGCCCGCCCCGAGAGCGCGACGGCTCAAAACGGGGGGCCTCTTAGCCCGCGCCCACGAAGCGGTCAATTCATTGCTGATTCAAGTGCTTCCGGAAGGCGATCGACGAGATCTTCGGCGATCAGGCCGGGCATTTTGAAGCTGCGGGCAGCCTCGCCGTGCAGCCAGGCGGCCGCGGCTCCGGCCGCCAGCGGCGCCACGCCTTGGGCCAGCAGCGCGCCCGCGATTCCGGCCAAGACATCGCCCGAGCCTGCGGTCGCCAGGGCGGGCGTGGCGTGCACGTTGATCACTGCCCGGCCATCGGGTGCGGCGATCACGGTGTCGGCACCTTTCAGAAGAACCGTCGCGCCGCTGCGCCGTGCCGCCGCCCGCGCCCGCTCGACCTTGGACGGCGTCCCGGCCAGGTCGGGAAACAACCGGCGGAACTCGCCCTCGTGCGGCGTCATCAGCACAGGGCCGCGCACCGCGTCGAACAGGTCGCCGGGCCGTTCCGCGAAAGCTGTGACAGCGTCGGCATCGAGCAGCAGCGAGCGCCCGGCCGCCAGCGCCGCCAGCACGGCCCCGCGGGTGCGATCATTCACGCCGGCACCCGGACCGATCAACAGCGCATTGCGGCGCTCGTCCTTCAACAAACCGCCGATGGAAGCAGCGTCGCCTGCTTCGACGACGAGATTACCGGGCTCGGCGCCCTGGTAGACCACCAATGCCTCCCGCGGCGAAGCGATGGTCACGAGCCCCGCTCCTGTTCGCCGTGCCGCCAGCGCAGCCAGCCGCGCCGCTCCCGTCGCCAGCGCGCCTCCCACAATCGTCAGATGGCCGCGCGCGTACTTGTGATCTGTGGCGGCGGCGCGGCGCAGCGCGGCCGACCAGAGCGCGCGCTCGTTCAGCCACAGGTTCGGGGCGATCTTTACGAGCACCGAATCCGGAATGCCGATATCGGCGACACGCAGCGCACCGCAGCGCGTCAGTCCTTCGAGAGAAAAATGTCCAGGTTTGGGGCGGAAGAACGTCACCGTCATGTCAGCGGTCGGCGCGGCGCCCATCACCGCGCCCCTGTCGCCGTGCAGGCCGCTCGGTACGTCGACCGCCACGACGGTCAGCGCCAGCTCATTCATCCGCCGAATCAAGTCGGCGGCGGCGCCCTCGATCGGCCGGCTGAGCCCTGCCCCGAACAGCGCATCGACCACTAGCGGCTTGCCCTCGAGGATCACAGGCGAGAGCGCAGCGGTCGGTGCTTTCCAGAGATCGGCTGCCCATGCGGCATCGCCCTTGAGCGCGGTCGCCGGGCCCAGCAGCGCGACCTGCACCTTCCAGCCGAGTGCCTTCAGATGGCGGGCCGCGACAAAGCCGTCGCCGCCGTTGTTCCCCGGTCCGCACAGCACGACCACCGGCTGTCGCCGGTAGCGTCCGACGACGGCTGCAGCGACCGCCTTGCCCGCCTCTTCCATCAAGGCACTGCCGGGGGTGCCGGCGGCGATGGTCGCGGCGTCGGCGGCAGCCATCTCGGCGCAGGTGAGGATGACCGCTTCGGATCGCGGCCTCAGGTCTTCAGGCATGGTAGGAGGAACTTTTGGCGGGCGGAGAGCCGACGGGCGACTGGGGCGGCCGACCGGATTTGAACCGGCGACATCCAGAATCACAATCTGGCGCTCTAACCAACTGAGCTACGGCCGCCATCGTGGGTCGCTCCCGCGAAGCGCGCCTTCCTACGCTCCGCCGCCTGAAGCGTCAAGAAACCGTGGGCGTCTGGGGCAGCAGCCGGTCGACGGCGCGGATCCAGACCGCGCAGGCCTCGTCGAAGCTAAGGCCATGGAGCTCGCGCATGCGCCCCCAGCTCTCGAAATCGGTGATCGCCTCGAGGGCGATCAGCACGCTCCTTTTGCCGCTCTCGTTCAGCACCGAGAGCTCCTTCCGGAACATCAGCTCGATGCGCGCACGCACGAGTTCACGAACCATGCGGATACGTTTCTGGAGTTCCGGCACGTCGTCATTGTGGGCGCTCAGCACGCGCCATAGCGGCAGCCATTTCTCGCACCCATGTGCGCGCGCGCGAACCTGCGAACGGATTCTCGTCTCGCGGTCGGCATCGACGTCGTGCAACCCACCCACGTTGCGGCCTTCGGCGATGGCGTGGTCGGTCACGGCGACGCGCAACGTGCGCAGATCGGGGAAGCGCTCGAACACCGAGCGGACCGAGTAGCCTGCCCGCTCCGCGATCTGCTGGGCGGTCGGCACCTCGTGCTTCTCGCGCACCAGACTCATGTAGGATTCGATGATGAGCTGCCGCGTGCGTTCGCTGCGCAGCCGGCGTCCGTCGATTTTGCCCGACGCAGCCTGTCCGACGACGCTGTCTTCAGGCGGGCTCATGAAGTCCGGGAATTCTCGGATGCCGCCGGCAACAGCCGGTCGATGGCGCGTCGCCACACGGCGCATGCTTCGTCGACCGACAGGCCGTGCTGCTCGCGCATGCGGCCCCAGCTTTCGAAATCGGTGATCGCCTCGATGGCCAACACGAGGTGTCGACGCCGCGGCTCGGCCAGCATGGACAGCTCAGGCCGGTACATCAGTTCGATGCGCCGGCGGATCGACTCCCGCATCAGCTTGACGCGCAGATTGAGGTCTGGCGATTCGCCCCGGTTGGAATCGAGCGCGCGCCACAGCGGCAGCCATTTTTCGCAGACCTGGCTGCGCACCTCGACTTGCGAGCGGATCCGCGTCTCGCGGTCGGCATCGACGTCGCGCGGCTTGGCCTGCGCCATGCCCTCGGCGAAGGCCTGGTCGGTGGCGGCGACGCGCAGGGCCATCAGGTCGGGGAAGCGCTCGAACACCGAGCGGACAGAATAGCCGGCGCGATCGGCGACCTGGGTTGCCGTCGGAATCTTCGGGTTGTCGCGCAGCAGCGAAAGATAGGCGTCGATGATCAGCTGCTTGGTGCGCTCGCTGCGCTGGCGGCGTCCATCGATTCGCGGAGCGGGTCGATCGGCATCGGCGGAGGGGTTGCGGGCGGTCAGTGCCATTTCATGCCGCCGCGGGCGTGGGAGGCAGCAGCCGCTCGATCGCCTCGATCCAGACCTGACATGCTTCCTCGAAAGACAGTCCGTGCAGCTCGCGCATGCGCGCCCAGCTCTCGATGTCGGTGAGGGCCTCGAGCGCGATTAGCACCTGCTTCCTCTCCTCGTCGGACAGGCTAGCAAGCTCCGGCTTATACATCAGCTCCAGGCGCGACACGGTGGTCTCGCGGGCGCGCTTGATGCGAAGCTTGAGCTCGCCCGAATCGTCATCGTTGCTCACCAGCACCCGCCACAGGGCCACGCCGCGTTCGCAGGTGAAGGCCCGGGTCTCGACCTGGGAGCGGATGCGCGTCGCCCGGTCGGCGTCGACATGCCGAGCCGGTGCCAGCGCCAGCGCCTGGGCGAGCGCATAGTCGGTCGCCGCCACACGCAGCGACACGAGATCGGGGAAGCGCTCGAAGATCGACCGCACCGAATAGCCCGCGCGCTCGGCGATCTGCTGCGCCGTCGGCATGACGGGCTCGTCACGCAGCAGCGCCAGAAACGCCTCGATGATCAGCTGCTTGGTCCGTTCGCTGCGGAGTCGACGGCCGTCCACGCGCGGCGGTTTATGCAGGAACTGTGCGGATGAAGCCTGGTTCATGAATGCTGCGTGGACGAGGGGTCGTGCAAATATCCTGAGAGCAGCTTTCCTGCGGATCAGAGAATTGGCAATTGAAGTGCAGTAACATAGGCCGAGCGGGCCGCCGAGTCGCTACTAAACATATCGGTTCTTGCAATTCCATGGGGGAATTGCGGGATTGGTCCCGTTACCGTCGAAAGTGCCGGCTCAGCCTGTCGATCGCGGCATCCAGGGTCTCATCGTGCTTGCAGAAGCAGAAGCGGGCGAAGTGGCGCGGCGCCTCCTCCGGCACGTCGTAAAATGCGCTGACCGGCACCGCCGTGACGCCCGCCTCGACCGTGATGTAGCGGCAGAAATCCTCGTCGGTGCCATTGAAGCCCAGCGGCCGGAAGTCGGTCGTCACGAAATAAGTGCCGTTTGCCGGCAGCACCTCGAAGCCGATCTTGGCCAGCGCGCCCGCCAGGCGGTCGCGCTTGCGCTGCATGTCCGCCGCCAGGGTCGAATAGTAGCTGTCCGCCAGTCTCAGGCCGGTCGCCGTTCCCCATTGCAAATTGGGCGGCGTGGTGAAGGTCACGAACTGGTGTGTCTTGGCGATCGACTTCATCAGCTCGGGCGCCGCCGTCACATAGCCCACTTTCCAGCCGGTCAGGCTGAAGCTCTTGCCGGCCGAGCCGATGCGCACCGAGCGATCGCGCATGCCGGGCAAGGTCATGATCGAGACATGCTTGGCCCGATCGAAGATAATGTGCTCGTAGACCTCGTCGCATACGGCATAGGCATCGTGCTTGAGGCAGAGTTCGGCGATGAAATCGAGCTCGGCGCGGTCGAACACCTTGGAGCACGGGTTCATCGGCGTGTTGAACAGGATGAGCTTGGTCTTGTCGCTGAACGTGGCAGTCAGTTCCTCGCGCGGCAGCCGCCAGGTCGGCGGCTCGAGCCGAACCAGCTTCGCAATACCGCCGGCGCGCCGCACGATCGGCAGATAAGAATCATAGAGCGGCTCGATCAGCACGACCTCGTCGCCGGGCTCGATCAGGCCGAACAGGCAATCGCCCAGCGCCTCGGTGGCGCCCGACGTCACCAGCACCTCGCTCTGCCAGTCGATGTCGAGCCCCTGGAAGCGCCCGGCATGCTCGGCCACCGCCTGGCGCAGTTCGGGAATGCCCATCATCGGCGGATACTGGTTGTGGCCGTTCATCAGGAAGTCCGCCGCCGCCCGCCGCACCTCCTCCGGCCCCTTGTCGTCGGGGAAGCCCTGGCCGAGGTTGACCGATTGGTGCTGGCGGGCCAGCGCCGACATCACCTCGAAGACCGTGGTGCCGAGGCCGGCCATCAGCGAATTGGCGGGTTTCATTGGGTCTGAATTCCTGTCCGTTTCTTAATCACGAATCTGCTCAAAGCACAGCCAAAACGCCCACTTATCAGCCACTTCCAAGGCTATTTCCGCCTTTGAATTTGTGGAAATCCTTGGCATGAAAGCTGCGTCCGGCGGGTCCACACGGGCCATCCGGACGGGGGCGCCGTCGACGGCGTGTGCGGGGTGTTTCAAGCCAATGAAGAAGATCGAAGCGATCATCAAGCCCTTCAAGCTCGACGAGGTGAAGGACGCCCTCAACCAGATCGGGCTGAAGGGCATCACCGTGCTGGAGGCCAAGGGCTTCGGTCGCCAGAAGGGCCATACCGAACTCTATCGCGGCGCCGAATATGTCGTCGACTTCCTGCCCAAGGTGAAGATCGAGATCATCATCGAGGATGAGATGGTCGAGAAGGCCGTCGATGCCATCCGCAGCTCGGCCCACACCGGCCGCATCGGCGACGGCAAGATCTTCGTGTCAGGCATCGACGATGCCATCCGAATTCGCACTGGCGAGCGCGGTGACGCCGCCGTATGACAGGCAGCCCGAGGGGGCTGGGTAACCACAAAAGAGGGACAATCGACAAATGGACGCCAAGCAAGTTCTCGCGATGATGAAGGAGAAGGACGTCAAGTTCGTCGACTTCCGCTTCACCGATCCTCGCGGCAAGTGGCAGCACACGGCCCGCATGGCCTCGGCCACCGATGAAGGCACGTTCGTGGACGGCGTCATGTTCGACGGCTCCTCGATCGCCGGTTGGAAGGCGATCAACGAGTCCGACATGATCCTCATGCCCGATCCGTCGACCGCGGTGCTCGATCCCTTCGCCGCTCAGACCACCCTGATCGTCAACTGCGACGTCATCGAGCCCTCGACCGGCCAGCTCTACGCCCGCTGCCCGCGCTCGACCGCCAAGCGCGCCGAGGCGTTTCTCAAGTCGTCCGGCGTCGGCGACACCGCGGTGTTCGGCCCCGAGCTCGAGTTCTTCGTGTTCGACGACGTGCGCTTCGACGTGCAGATGTCGGGCAGCTTCTACCGGATCAACCACAGCGAATCGCCGTGGAACACGGGCGCCGAGTTCGAGGGCGGCAACATGGGCCACCGCCCGCCGATCAAGGGCGGCTACTTCCCGGTCCAGCCGGTCGATTCGATGAACGACCTGCGCGCCGAGATGATGTCGGTCTGCACTGAGATGGGCCTGACGATGGAAATCCACCATCACGAAGTGGCGCCCAGCCAGAACGAGCTCGGCTTCCGCTTCGACACGCTCGTCAAGACCGCCGACAACGTGCAGAAGTACAAGTACACCCTGCACAACGTCGCCCACAGCTACGGCAAGACGCTGACCTTCATGCCGAAGCCGCTCTACGGCGACAACGGCTCGGGCATGCACACCCACCAGTCGATCTGGAAGGACAACAAGCCGCTGTTCGCCGGTTCGGGCTACGCCGACCTCAGCGAGACGGCGCTCTACTACATCGGCGGCATCATCAAGCACGCCAAGGCGCTCAACGCCTTCTGCAACGCCAGCACCAACTCCTACAAGCGCGTCATCCCGGGCTTCGAGGCGCCGGTGCTGCTGGCTTATTCCTCGCGCAACCGTTCGGCGTCGTGCCGCATCCCCTACGTGTCCTCGCCCAAGGGCAAGCGCGTCGAAGTGCGCTTCCCCGATCCGTCGGCCAACCCGTACCTCGCCTTCGCGGCGATGCTGATGGCCGGTATCGACGGCATCCAGAACAAGATCCATCCCGGCGACCCGATGGACAAGAACCTGTACGACCTGCCGCCGGAGGAACTGTCCAAGGTGCCGACCGTCGCCGGCAGCCTGCGCGAGGCGCTGAACTGCCTCGACGGCGACCGCACCTTCCTGACCAAGGGCGGCGTGTTCACCGACGACCAGATCGACGCCTACATGGAGCTGAAGTGGGAAGAGGTCTACGCCTGGGAGCACCAACCGGCGCCGGTCGAGTACAAGATGTACTACTCGGTCTGATCGCCAGATCGAGCCAACGGAAAGGCCGCCTTCGGGCGGCCTTTTCTATTTCACCGATGCGAGAAAGGCCGCGATCTCCGCGCCTGAACGCAGATGATGAACCCGCTTGGCTTTGGCAGAATCGCGCAGCAGCGCGCGATAGCGCGGCGTCAGATAACGATGGCACGGCCAGAGGACGCTGTAACTGCTCATCGTGCTGCTCCACAGCGGACTTCCCTTGGGCCAGCCTTCCGGATCGGCGAGCAGCCCCTCGAGCAGCCGCTTGGTTACCCACCAGGCGTGAACGGCCAGCGGCAGGTCGACATGGATCAGCGTGTCGGCCGCTTCAAAGCGCTGCCACGCGGTCTCGCGCGTGCCGAAGCCGTCGATGATCCAGGCCTCGCTCGCCAGGATCGCGGCATGGGTCTTGAGATACTCCTCGTGCGGCACGGGATCGCCGCCGGGCCGGAACTGCATCATGTCGACGACATGCAACGGCAGGCCCGTCAGCTGCGCGAGGCGCCGCGCCAGGATCGACTTGCCGCCGCCGGCATTGCCGAACACCGCAACCCTTCTCATCGTCGCAATCTAGCGTGCGGCGGGGCGCGGGTCTTTCGGATCATGGAAGGGCCTGCTTTCGTCCTCCTCCTCTCCCCTGCTAAGGGAGAGGAACAGGAGAAGGAAGACGCCGATGGGCTGGATGGACGATGCGATGGTGGAACTGCGCCCCTGGATCGGGAGGGTGCGCATCACCGAGGACGATATCGGCATGATGGCGGTGCGCCGAGTCGCCGCGACGTTCGACGTCGATCCCGACTCCATCAAGCCGGGCGATGCCCTGCCGCCGCACTGGTTCACCGTCTTCTTCGGTGAGACCATCGTGCAGCGCGAGCTCGGGCCCGACGGCCATCCCAACAAGGGCATCGTGCTGCCGCCGATCCCGATGCCGCGCCGCATGGGCGCCGGCCGCCGCGTGCAGATCATGAACCGCCTGCGTGCCGGTGTGCCCGCCGTTAAGAAGGCCGAGGTCGCCGACATCGTCCCCAAATCCGGACGCTCGGGCGACATCTTCGTGCTCACCATGCGTCATACCATCGAGCAGGCGGGCAAGACGATCGCTGTCGACACGTTCGATGCGATCTATCGCCCCGCCGTGCCGCCCGGCCAGAAGACGACGCAGACCGTGCCGCATCCGGCGCGCACCGACCACAAATGGAACGAGGTCACCAAGCTCGCCAACACGCTCAACTTCCGCTACGGCGCGCTGACCTGGAACGCGCACCGCATCCACTACGACGGCGACTACACGCGCGGCGAGGAAGGCTATCCGGCGATCGTCTCCAACGGCGGCCTGTCGATGCATCTGATGATCAACGCCGCGCTGAACCATGCGCGCGGCGAATTGAAGGGCCTGACCGCCCGCCTCGTCCATCCGCTCTGGGTCGGCGAGATCATCGACGTGCGCGGCGAGGCGCAGGCCGACGACGGCAAACTCAAGATCTGGGCAGCCGACAAGAACGGCACGCTGTGCGGCGAGATGGACCTGGAGTTCGCCAAGTGACGGGCGGGCCGCTCGACGGCGTCAGGGTGATCGACCTCACCACCGTGGTGGTCGGCCCGATCTGCACGCGCACGCTGGCCGACTACGGCGCCGACGTGATCAAGGTCGAGGCGCCGGGTGGCGGCGATCTGCTGCGCACCATGGCCGAAGGCAGCCGCAATCCCGGCATGTCGGGCAAGTTCATCAACTTCAACCGCAACAAGCGCTCGATCGGGCTCGACATCAAGAAGCCGCAAGGCCTCGCGGCCCTGCTGCGCCTGATCGACAAGGCCGACGTGTTCGTGAGCAACGTGCGGCCCGAGGGCCTGCAGCGCGCCGGCCTCGACTACGCGACCTTGTCGAAGCGCAACCCGCGGCTGATCCATTGCTCGATCCTGGCGTTCGGCCGCGGCGGCCGTTACTTCAACCGGCCGGCCTACGATCCGGTGATCCAGAGCCTGTCGGGCGTCGCCGGCACCATCGCGCGGGCGACCGGCGAACCGCGCTTCGTGCCGATGGTGATGAGCGACCATGTGAGCGGCCTGATCTCGGCCCAGGCGATCGGCTTCGCCCTGTTCAGGCGCGAGAAGACCGGCAAGGGCGAGGCGATCGACGTGCCGATGCTCGAGAACATGGCCTCGTTCGTGGCCAGCGAGCATCTGGGCGCGCTCACCTTCGACCCGCCGGTCGGCCCGTCGGGCGACGGCCGGCTGCTCAGCCCCAACTACCGGCCGGTGCCGACCAAGGACGGCTACGTCACGGTGCGACCCAACACCAACGCGCAAGCCTTCGCCTTCTTCGACGCGATCGGCCGGCCCGAGCTCAAGACCGACCCGCGCTTCGACAGCGCCGCCTCGCGGACCAAGAATGCCAAGGCCTATTTCGAGGTCCAGGCGACCAGCCTCGGCCACAAGACGACCGACGAATGGGTCGAGCTGTTCGACAAGCTCGACGTGCCGGCGGCGCGCTACAACACGATCGACGAGCTGCTGACCGACCCGCATCTCAAGGACGTGGGCTTCTTCCGGGAGGAGCAGCACCCGAGCGAGGGCAAGATCCGCCGCACCAAGCTCGCCAACGTCTTCTCCGGCGGCGCGCGCCAAGACGAGACCCCCGCCCCGCTGATGGGCCAGCACACGCGCGAGATCCTGGCCGAGGCGGGCTACGGGAGGGACGAGATCGAAAAGCTGGTCGGCGCCGGTGCCGTCATCGAGGCGGGCGCGAAGAAGGGATGATGTAGCGCCGAATTTCCATACGACAGAATCGCCCTCGGCACCTTGTCGTCCTGAGCGCAGCGAAGGACCTCATTGCATTCAAACCGGCCCACCGTCGACCATCGCCATAAGATCCTTTGCTTCGCTGCGCTCGCTCAGGATAACAGGAAGGTATGACGTACGCCTAGAACGGCCGGTCGCCCTCGATCAGCACGCGTTGCATGACGCGTTTCTCGCCCATCGGATAGTCGACGTCGACGCGATGCATGGTGGCGCGGTTGTCCCAGATCACCGCATCGCCCACCGCCCAGCTATGGCCGTAATGGAACTCGGGCTTGCGGCAGTGCTCGGCGAGCTCGTCGAGCAGCGCGTCGCTCTCGGCGCGCGCCAGGCCGACGATGCGGTCGAGCCGGTTGAAGTTGAGATAGAGCGCCTTGCGGCCGTTGTCGGGATGGGTGCGCACCAGCGGATGCTCGACGTCCGGCGTTTCGGCGATCTCCTCCGCCGTGCGCGGCGACGGCCGGTTGCGCGCCCGCACCGTGTCGTAGCCATGGATGGCGCGCATGCCGTCGATGCGCTTCTTCGTGGCCTCGGGCAGCGCCTCGTAGGCCGCGCGCATGTTGCAGAACCAGGTGCGGCCGCCGCGGCTCGGGATGTCGATCGAATGCAGCAAAGTCGCCTTGGCCGGCGTGGCGAAATAGGAATCGTCGGTGTGCCAGTCCTCCGAGCGCAGCGCGGTCTTGTCGGTCGCGCCGTCGGCCATCAAGGTGCTGACCATGATCGACACTTCCGGCACCTCGCCGCTGCGCTTGTAGCGCAGCAACTGCGGCCGCGGCTTGCCGAACACGGCGGCGAGATCGCGAGTTTGCTCGGGCGTCATCGGCGCGCCGGGGATTTCCAGCAGCAGATGGTCGGCCAGTGCCTTGCGCAGTTGGCCGGCGATCTCGGGCTTGGCAATTTCACTGCGATCGAGGCCTTCGATGCGCGCGCCCAGCGCCGCCCTGGTCGGGGTGATTTGCATCGCGAAAGTCTAGCGCGCGAACAGCCCGGCGACCAAGCCCGCCAGCCAGGCGCGCACATCGTCAGCCAGCTTCGCCGCCATCTTCCATGCCGGCAGCGCTTTCACGAAGGCGTAGGCCTTGTCGCGCCAGTAGAAGAAATGCGTGTCGGCCCACGCGAACCAGCCGATCGTCATCAGGTTGGGCCGCAGGATGCGGTAGAGCCGCGCCAGGATCGCCGTGCCGATCACCTTGCCGGCCAGCACCGAGGCGAAGGCAAGCGCGTAGTGCCGGTGGTAGCCGAACCAGACCGCCGAGAACTTGACCGGCAGGATCAGGATCGAGGGAGCGGCAAAAGTGGCGAGCGCGCCGTATGGCGGCAAGGTGACCAGCCACGCCTCGAGGCGCGCCACCCACGGCAGGCGCGCGAACGCCGCCATGGCGACGTTCAGGTATTTGATCAGGACCTGCTCGACGAAGACGACCGCCGCGGCGATCGGCACGAAGACGAGCTCGAGCCCGCGCTTGATCTGCTGTTTCATCAATCCCCGCTCAGCACCTGGGCCGAGGCTTGTGCGGCAGAGATGGCCCGGTCAGGCCGTCTTTACAAGCTCGGCAATTGCCGCGCCGACGGTCTTGGTGTCCCCATTTCCGCCCAAATCCTTGGTGCGCGGACCGCCCTCGACCAGCGACGCAGCGATCGCGCGCTCGATGCATTCGGCCGCTTCGGGATAGCCGAGATGGCGCACCATCATGGCGCCCGACCAGATCTGTCCGATCGGGTTGGCGATCCATTTGCCGGCGATGTCCGGCGCCGAGCCGTGCACCGGCTCGAACATCGACGGGAACTTGCGCTCGGGATTGATGTTGCCGGACGGCGCCACGCCGATCGAGCCGGTGAGCGCGGGGCCAAGATCGGAGAGAATGTCGCCGAACAGGTTGGAGCCGACCACGACGTCGAACCAGTCCGGGTTGCGCACGAAATGCGCCGTCAGGATGTCGATGTGATACTGGTCGGCCTTGATGTGCGGATACTTCTTCTTCATCTCGGCGAAGCGCTCGTCCCAGAACGGCATGGTGTGGATGATGCCGTTGGACTTGGTGGCCGAGGTCACGTGCTTCTTCTTGGTCGTGCTGGCGAAGTCGAATGCGAACTTCAGCACGCGATCGACGCCCTTGCGCGTGAAGATCGCCTGCTGAATCGCCATCTCGTCGTCGGTGCCGGCGAACATGCGGCCGCCGATCGAGCTGTATTCGCCCTCCGTGTTCTCGCGCACCACCCAGAAATCGATCTCGCCCGGCTTGCGGTTGGCGAGCGGCGACGGCACGCCCTCGAACAGGCGCACGGGGCGCAGATTCACGTACTCGTCGAACTCGCGACGGATCGGGATCAACAGGCCCCACAACGAGACGTGATCCGGCACGCCTGGCCAGCCGACGGCGCCCAAGAAGATGCTCTCGTACTGCTTCAGCGTTTCCATGCCGTCATCCGGCATCATCTTGCCGGTCTTGGCGAAGCGGTCGCACGACCAGTCGTACTCGGTGAACTGAAGCTCGAAGTTGAAGCGCCGCGCCGCGGCCTCCAGCACGCGCACGCCCTCAGGCAGAACTTCCTTTCCGATTCCGTCACCCGGAATGAGGGCGATCTTGTGCTTGGCCATGTATTTCCTCTCCTTGCTCGGCAAGACGTATACTGCAGGCCCTGTAGGGAGCAAAGCCATGGCGTTTGATCTCAAGATCACAGGCGGCACCATCGTCGACGGCACCGGCAAGCCTGCCTATGCAGGCGATCTCGGCATCAAGAACGGCAAGGTCGTCGCTCTCGGCAAGGCCGACGGCGGCGCCACGTCGACGATCAACGCCACGGGCCGCGTCGTGGCGCCGGGCTTCGTCGACGTGCACACGCACTACGACGCGCAGATCCTGTGGGATCGCATGCTCAGCATCTCGCCGTGGCATGGCGTGACCACGACGGTGATCGGCAATTGCGGCTTCGGTGTCGCACCGACCAAGGCGATCCATCGCAAGCTGATCTTGCAGACGCTCGAGAAGGTCGAGGGCATGAGCCTCGATGCGCTGCAGGCGGGTGTCGGCGACAACTGGCCGTTCGAGACCTTCCCGCAATACCTGGACACGCTCGAGAAGCAGGGCTCGGCCATCAACATCGCCGCCCTGTTCGGTCACACGCCGCTGCGCATGTACGTGATGGGCGAGGAATCGACCGAGCGTGCCGCGACGGCCGACGAAATCGCTGCGATGAAGAAGCTGGTGCATGAGGCGATGGACGCGGGCGCCATCGGCTTCGGCACTTCGGTATCGGTGAGCCACAACGGCTACGCCGGCAAGCCGGTGCCCTCGCGCCAGGCGACGGTCGAGGAGATGGACGCCCTGGTCTCGGTGATGGGCGAGCTGAAGCGCGGCCTGATGCAAATCACCATCGGCCGCGATTTCTCGACCCGCCACATGGCGGAAGTCAGCCGCAAGTACAACGTGCCGGTCACCTGGACCGCGCTCCTCTCCTACCTCTATGGCCCGGGCGGCCATCGCAAGCAGCTCGAAACAGCCGCCGAGCAGCGGAAGTCGGGCGCGCTCGTCATTCCGCAAGTGAGCTGCCGGCCGCTCAATTTCGAGTTCACCTTCGCCGAGCCGTTCATCTTCGACGTGATGAAGTTCATGAACGAGCTCACCGTCGCCGACGCCAAGGAGCCGGGCACGCGCCGCCGCGCCTATGCCGATCGGGCGTGGCGCGAGAAGCTGCGCAGCGAGGTGACACCGCTGTTCCGCAACTGGTGGGAGCGTGTGGTCATCGCCTGGGCGCCGTCGGCCCGCGAGCTCGAAGAGCAGCCACTCGCCCAGGCCGCTTCCAGGCTCGCCAAGGATCCGGTCGACCTCGCGCTCGATCTGGCGCTGGCCAGCGACCTGCAGGCGCGCTTCCGCATGGCGGTGATGAACTTCGACGAGGCCGAAGTTGCCGAGCTGATCACCGACCCGCACACGATCATCGCGCTCTCGGACGCCGGCGCCCATGCCAGCCAGCTCTGCGACGCCTGCTATTCGACGCACCTGCTCGGCCACTGGGTGCGCGAGCGCAAGACCTTCACCATCGAGCAGGCCGTGCATCAGCTGACGCAGCGACCCGCCGAGATGTTCGGCATCACCGACCGCGGCGTACTGGCCGTGGGCCGGCCGGCCGACGTCGTGGTGTTCGATCCGGCCACCGTCGGTCCCGGACCGCTGAAGCGGGTCTACGACCTGCCGGCCGGCGCCGGCCGGCTGGTTTCCGAGGCCGCGGGCGTCGATGCCGTGATCGTGAACGGCAAAATCATCCGGCGCGGCGGCAAGGACGCCGTCGCGGCCAACGACAAATTGCCGGGGCGCGTGTTGCGCCACGGGCGTGCACACTAACAGGAGAAGACCATGATCCACGTCATCGCCATCATCACCGCCAAGCCCGGCAAGCGCGACGAAGTGCTGAAGAACTTCAAGGCCAACGTGCCGGCGGTGCATGCCGAGAAAGGCTGCATCGAGTACGGCGCGGTCGTCGACACCGACGGCGGGCCGTTCGCCAAGTTCGGGCCCGACACGTTCGTCGTGATCGAGAAATGGGAGAGCATGGACCATCTCAAGGCCCATGGCGCTTCCGAGCACATGAAGGCCTACGCCGCCAAGAACAAGGACCTGCTGGCCAATCGCGCGGTCCACGTCCTGCAGAACGCGTGATCTCGACCGACGACGTCGCCGCTTACGACCGTGACGGCGTCGTCTGCCTGCGGCGGCAGTTCGACGATGGCTGGATCGAACGCCTGCGCACCGCGATCGACCGCGACATCGCCGCGCCCGGGCCCAACGCCACCAACTTCGCCGAGGGCAGCACGGCGGGCACGTTCTTCGGCGACATGTTCATGTGGCGGCAGGATGCCGACTTTCGCGCCGCCGCGCTCGAATCGCCCGCCGGCTCAATTGCCGCGAGGCTGATGGGCGCCTCGCGCGCCGACTTCTTCTACGACCAGCTCTTCGTGAAGGAGCCGGGCACGGCCCATCCCACGCCGTGGCACCAGGACCAGCCTTACTGGCCGGTGAAGGGCTGGCAGATCCCCTCGGTCTGGATCGCGCTCGACCATGTCGACCGCAGCAACGGCGCCGTCGCGTTCGTCGCCGGCTCGCACAAATGGGGCGTCAATTTCCGACCGACGCCGTTCCGCAAGGGCCATGAGGTCAAGTTCACCTCGAGCGACCTCGTGCAGATCCCCGACATCGACGCCGATCGTTCGAACTACGACATCAAATGGTGGGAGATGGAGGCCGGCGACTGCCTCGTCTTCCATGCCATGATCGTCCATGGCGCGCCCGGCAATTCCACGCCCAGCGCGCGCCGGCGCGGCCTCGCGCTGCGCTATACCGGCGACGACGTACGCTACGATCCGCGGCCCGGCACGTTTCAGTTCCCGCACAAGCCGGACCTGGCCCCCGGTGCGAAGATGGAATGCGCGCTGTTCCCGAAGGCGTGGCCTTAAAGTTCTATACGACAGAATCCGGTTCCTTCCAGCACCGGCCTTATGATGGCGGCATGGTCGCCATTGCCTGTCCTCCCTGCGCGCAACATTCGTTCGCAATGATCGGAAGGAATCGTGCCGGAGCCACAAGGCTCTCGTTATTTTCATGTTATTTTAACACGAGCGACCCAACTAATAGTAGGTCAGGAAATGACCTTACTCGCGCCATCCCTCTCTCAGTGCGAAGCGTGTCAGGCGACGATGCCGTTGGTCGCGAGGTCGATCATGCCGTCGATCAGCTGCTCGCGCTTGGTCCAGGGGAATTCCCGATTGTTGATCAGCGCCGAGACCAGTCCATGCAGGCCCATCCAGAACAGCTCCGCCGCGGTGTCGGCCGGGTACCTGAGCCTGATGCCGGCGGCCTCGATGGCCTTCAGCTGCTCGACCAGCCGGGCGAAGGCCGCGGCGCCGGTCGATTTCGCGGTGTCGCCCGATATGAAGGTGAGCCAGTACTCGCTCGGATGCTCGAGGCCGAACCTGATGTATGCCCGCCCGCAGGCGCGCAAGGAGTCGACTGGGCCTTCGCGGTCGATGCGACCCATCTCCTCGATCAGGAAGCCGAAGGTCTGGTCGCACAGCGCCAGCAGGATCGCCTCCTTGTCGGCGAAGTAGAGGTAGAGCGCGGGCGCCGACACGCCGACCCGGTCGGCGATCTTGCGGATCGTCGTGGCTTCGTAGCCCTCGCGCAGGAACAGCTGCTTGGCCGCGGCCAGGATCTCGTCACGGCGGGTGTGTCTCTCGCCCCGACGTTTCCGGCTCCCCGCAGCAGGCATTGCATGAGCCGCCAAGCTTGACCTCGCGCCTTTCCTGCCTACGTGACATGCTCAAGCTACCATCGTTCCGGAGATCCAGCCATGCCGCTCGCCGCCTCTCTGCTGGCCACGGCGAGCGCGGCAATCGTGCTCGCGTTCGGGCTCCTGCACCTCTTCCACACCTTTCGCGGCAACATGCTCCACCCGCGCGAGCCGGGCGTGATGGAGGCGATGCAACAGTCAGGCCTGCGCCTCACGCGGCAGACGACGGTGTGGCGGGCCTGGACCGGCTTCAATGCCAGCCACGGCATCGCCCTGATCCTGTTCGGCGCGCTCTACGGCTACCTTGCACTCGCGCTGCCGGGCGTGCTGTTCGGCTCGATCATCCTGCGCGCGATGGGCCTCGCCGCGTTGCTGGCTTATGTCGGCCTGTCGAAGCTCTACTTCTTCCGCACGCCGCTGCGCGGAGTCATTGTTGCTACGGTGCTTTACGTGGCCGGGCTGATCGCGGCGGCGTTTTAGGAGACGCGGCCCTCGGCGGTATGGATGTCGCTGGTGCGGCGGGCGCTGACCGCGACGATGATCTCGATGCCCTTCACGATATCGTCGAGCGCCATCGACGGCGCAGGCGCGCCGCGCGCCACCATCTCGGGCAGGTACGGCACGTGCAGGAAGCCGCCGCGCATCGGGATCGGATGGCCGGCGGCGATGTCCATCAGGGCGTAGAAGATGTGATTGCAGACGAAGGTGCCGGCGGTGTTCGAGACCGCGGCGGGCAGGCCCGCCTTGCGCATCTCGGCGACACACGCCTTGATCGGCAACGTGGCGAAATGCGCCGCCGGTCCCGCCTTCACCACCGGCACGTCGATCGGCTGATTGCCGTCATTGTCGCGGATGCGCGCGTCCTGCACGTTGATCGCCACGCGCTCGAGGCAAAGCTCGGCGCGGCCGCCGGCCAGGCCGGCGCACAGCACGATGTCGGGCTTGACCTCGTCGATCGCCGCCTTGAGCGCCGCCACCGAGTGCGCGAACGAACACGGCAGCTCGGCCGTGTGCACCACGACCTCGTCGATGCGTTTCCTGAGCCTGGGCAGCGCCAGCGACGACGGATTGACGCCGTCGCCGCCGAACGGCTCGAAGCCGGTGACGAGCGCCTTCAACTACTTGTTGGCCGCATCCACCGCGCGCCGCGCCATCACGTTCACCAAGTGGGCGCGATATTCGGCGCTGCCGTGGATGTCGCTGTTCAGCCCGTCGGCGGGGATCTTGATGTCCTTGATGGCGGCCGAGGTGAAGTTCTTGGCCAGCGCGTCTTCCATCGCCTTGATGCGGAACACGCACGGCCCTGCCCCGGTCACGGCCACGCGGACGTTGTTGCCCGTCTTGGCCACGAACACGCCGACCATGGCGTAGCGCGACGCCGGGTTGGGGAATTTCATGTACGCCGCCTTGTCGGCCTTGGGGAAGCTGATCGAGGTGATCAGCTCGCCGTCCTTCAGCGCCGTCTCGAACAGGCCCTTGAAGAAGCTGTCGGCGGTATGCTTGCCCGCGGTGGTGTTGATCGTGGCATTGAGCGCCAGCACCGCCGCCGGGTAGTCGGCCGCCGGATCGTTGTTGGCGACCGAGCCGCCGATCGTGCCGCGGTTCCGCACCGCCGGATCGCCGATGTGGGCGGCGAGGCCGGCCAGCGCCGGGATGGTCTTCTTCACATCGGCGGACGACGCCACATCATAGTGCTTGGTCATGCCGCCGATGGTGACCCCCGAGCCCTCGACCTTGATGCCGGCCAGCTCCTTGATGCCGCCGAGGTCGACGACGTCGGAGGGCTTGGCCAGCCGCTGCTTGAGCGTCGGGATCAGCGTCATGCCGCCCGACATAGGCCGCGCCTCCGGCTTGCCCTTCAGGGCAGCCTGCGCCTCGGCGAGCGTCTTGGGACGGTGATAGGCGAAATCGTACATCTCACTTTCCTCCGTGGATGGCCTGCCACACGTTCAGCGGCGTGGCCGGCATCTCGACATGCTTCACTCCCACGACCGCGAGGGCGTCGTGGACGGCATTCATAACGGCGGCGGGCGCTGCGATCGCGCCTGCTTCGCCGCATCCCTTCACGCCCAGCGGATTGTGCGGACATGGCGTGACCTTGTAGCCCGTCTTGATCGACGGAACGTCGTCGGCGCGCGGCATGGTGTAGTCCATGTACGAGCCGCTCACGAGCTGACCCGTCGCCTTGTCGTAGACCGCGTTCTCGAGCAGCGCCTGGCCGACACCCTGGACGATGCCGCCATGCACCTGGCCCTCGACGATCATCGGATTGATGATGTTGCCGAAATCGTCGACTGCGGTGAAGCTCACGATGTCGGTCTCGCCGGTCTCCGGGTCGATCTCGACCTCGCAGATCTGCGTGCCCGCCGGATAGACGAAGTTCGCCGGATCGTAGAAGGCGTTGGCGTCCATGCCCGGCTCGAGCTCTGCCAGCGGATAATTGTGCGGCACGTAGGCCGCAAACACTGCCTGGCCGAGCGGCACGTTCTTGTCGGTGCCAGCCACCTTGAAGGTGCCATTCTCGAACACGACGTCGTTGACCGACGCCTCCATCAAGTGGGCTGCGATCTTCTTGCCCTTCTCGATGATCTTGTCGGCCGCCTTCATGATCGCCGACCCGCCAACAGCCAGCGAACGGCTGCCGTAAGTGCCCATGCCGAACGGCGTGGTCGCCGTATCGCCATGCACGACCTCGATCTGCTCGAGCGGCACGCCGAGCTTGTCGGAGACGATCTGCGCGAAGGTCGTCTCGTGGCTCTGGCCGTGGCTGTGCGAGCCGGTGAGGATCTGCACGTTGCCGGTGGGATTGAACTTGATCTGCGCCGACTCCCACTGGCCGACACCGCCCCCCAGCTGGCCGATCACCTGCGACGGCGCAAGCCCGCAAGCCTCGATGTAGGACGAGAAGCCGATGCCGCGCAGCTTGCCGCGCGACTTGGCCTCGGCGCGCCGCGCTTCGAAGCCCTTGTAGTCGGCGATCTTGATCGCCTCGTCGATGATCGGCTGGTAGTTGCCCGAATCGTACTGCAGCGCCACCGGCGTCTGGTACGGGAAGGCGTTGGGCGGAATGAAGTTCTTCCGGCGCAGTTCGGCCGGATCCATCTTCAGTTCCTTCGCCGCCTTGTTGACCAGGCTCTCGACGACGAACGTAGCCTCGGGCCGACCGGCGCCGCGATAGGCGTCGACCGGCGCGGTGTGGGTGAGCGCAGCCTTCACGTTGGCGTAGATGAGCGGCGTCGTGTACTGGCCGGCCAGCAGTGTTGCGTAGAGATAGGTCGGCACCGCCGTCGAGAAGGTCGAGAGATAGGCGCCCATGTTGGCGATGGTCTCGACCTTCATGGCAAGGAACTTGCCGTCCTTGTCGAGCGCCAGCTCGGCATGGGTGACGTGATCGCGGCCGTGCGCGTCGGTCATGAACGATTCGCTGCGCTCGGCCGTCCACTTGATCGGCCGGCCGACACGGGACGACGCCCAGGTGAGCATCGTCTCCTCGTTGTAGCAGAAGATCTTGCTGCCAAAGCCGCCGCCCACGTCGGGGGCCACGACCCGCAGCTTGTGCTCGGGGATGCCGAGCACGAACGCCGACAGGATCAGCCGCAGCACGTGCGGGTTTTGCGACGTCGAGTAGAGCGTGTAATTGCCCGTGCCCTTGTCGTATTCCGCCGCGGCGGCGCGCGGCTCCATGGCATTGGGGATGAGGCGATTGTTCACGAGATCGAGCTTGGTGACGTGCGCGGCCTTGGCGAACGCCGCGTCGACATCAGCCTTCACGCCGATTTCCCAATCGTAGATCAGGTTGCCCGGCGCCTCGGCATGGACCTCGGGCGTGCCTTTGGCGAGCGCCTTGGCGAGATCGACGTTGGCCGGCTTTACGTCGTAGTCGACCTTGATCGCCTCGGCGGCATCGCGTGCCTCGGCCACGCTGTTGGCCACCACCATCGCCACCGTGTCGCCGACATAGCGCACGGTATCGAGCGCCATCACCGGATGCGGCGGCGCCTTGTGCGGCTGGCCGTTCTTGTCCTTGACCACCCAGCCGCAGATCAGCCCGCCCATCTTGGCGTCGGCCGTGTCCTTGCCGGTGAAGATCTCGACCACGCCCGGCATCTTTTTCGCCGCCGCCGTGTCAACCTTGTTGATCTTCGCATTCGCATGCGGCGAACGCAGGAAATACGCGTAAGTCGCTCGAGCGAGCGGCAGATCGTCGACATAGCGGCCCGTGCCGGTCAGGAAGCGCTGGTCTTCCTTCCGCTTGACCCGGGCGCCGATTCCGGTGGCGGCGGTCATGGCGTTACACCCCTGCTGCTTTCATGGCTGGCGCGGCGGCCAGGATGGCTTTCACGATGTTGTGGTAGCCTGTGCAGCGGCAAAGGTTGCCCTCGAGCTCGCTGCGCACCGTGGCCTCGTCGAGCTGGTAGTTGTGGCGCTTCACCATGTCGATGGCGCTCATCACCATGCCCGGTGTGCAGAAGCCGCACTGCAGGGCGTGGTTTTCGCGGAACGCCTCCTGCATGGGATGGAGCTTGTCGGCGCTGGCGGCGAGGCCCTCGATCGTCAGCACGCTCGCGCCGTCGGCCTGGACGGCAAGCATGGTGCACGACTTGATCGACTTGCCGTCGACATGGACCACGCAGGCGCCGCACTGGCTGGTGTCGCAGCCGACATGCGTGCCGGTCATTCCGAGATGCTCGCGCAGGAACTGGACCAACAGCGTGCGGGCCTCGACCTTGCCGGAAACGGACTTGCCGTTGACGGTCATGGAGACGGAAAGTGTCATTTACTCTTCTCCCTTGCCTGTTGGTTCGCGGCCGCGTCGTGCGCGTCTGCCGGGCGTTGGCCGGGACTCTCGCAAGCCGTTCGGCTGCGGGTCAAGCGAATTACGGATGACGCACAACGCTCGGCCGGCCGGCGCTTTAACGTCGCAGCAGAAACACCACGATCAGTATGGCCGCGCCGATGCCAATCACGAGCCAGTGACGATAGCCGCGCCGGACCTGATCGTCGGGCGCGGGCATCAGTTGGTCCCGGCCGCCGTGTCGGGCGCCGTGACCGGCGGCGGCGCGCCGACGCTCTCGGCGAACTTGCCGAAGAACTGGTCGGCGAGCTTCTTCGCCGTGCCCTGGATCAGACGCGCGCCGACCTGGGCGATCTTGCCGCCCACCTGGGCGTCGACATCGTATGTCAGCACCGTGTCCGCGCCATCCTGCGCGAGCTTCACGGCCGCGCCGCCCTTGGCGAAGCCAGCGACGCCGCCCTGGCCCTCGCCGGAGATCTTGTACCCGTTGGGCGCATCGATGTCGGACAGCGTGACCTTGCCGCTGAAGGCCGCGCTCACCGGGCCGATGCGCAGCCGCACCTTGGCGGTCATCTCGGTATCCGAGAGCTTGTCCAGCGATTCGCAGCCCGGAATGCAGGCCTGCAGCACCGCCGGATCGTTCAGCGCGGCAAAGACCTTGTCGCGCGGCGCGGCAATCCGATATTCGCCCTTGATTTCCATTCGGCACTCCGCCCTTCGAGGCTACTACCACTTACTCGTATAGGAGTCCGGCGGCGGTTCGGCCAGCGGCTCGCGCAACGAGACATATATGGTGGCGAGATACGGAACCGCCATCAGCAGCGCAATGCCCGCGAACCAGTCGGCCTGGGTGTTCCAGAACAGCGTGCGGATCACCCAGCGGCCGCCGTCCGCGGCGACGAAGCCGCCCGCGCCGCCATCGTAGAGCTTGATGGCGCCTTCGGTGATCAGCATCGCCACAGCCCACAGGAAGAGCAGGGCCGACAGGATCACTTCCGGCAGGACCGGATGCAGACGGCTGAGCGACCGTTCCATGCGTACGAACCCGGTGCTGCCGTCGTAGCCCAGCAAGCGGCCGAAGGAGAGCGCGCGCATCAGCCGATCGGGACGCGAGACCTTCTCTCGGCGCAGCACCGTGCTCAGCTTCCACGCCATCAGCACGATCGACGGCAGCACGAAGCTCCAGATCGGGAAGTCGCGATAACGGCCGTCGATGCAGAATTGGCGAAAGAACGTGCCGATGCGGATGCCGCCGTCATACCAATCGATGGTGATCACGACGAGATAGAAGATGCAGAGGACGGTCAGCGCGAGATAGAGCATCTGCGCCATCAGGTCGACGCGCTGGAAGATGCGCCGCCGCGGCAGTGCCCGCCAGGCGCGCCAGGACTCGCGCACCCGCGCACCATAGAGCGACGGGTCGGCCATGCGGCCTGTCAGGCTGTCCGCCACACCGCGCAGCAGGGCGTAGCTGAAGGCGGCCAGAAGCAGCGCCCAGAACACCACACCGAGCATGCGCTCGAGGTAGAAGGTGCGGGAGACGTCGGTCCATGCAGCTTCGACGTAGACGGTGGCCACGATCTGGGCGAACAGGGCGAAGATCGCGATCTGCTTGGCCTTGGCGAGCCGACGCCAGGTGGCGAAGGCCAGCACCAGCAGGCCGCTTCCCAAGGTCGACAGGGCGAACAGGATGCGCCAGTGCGGCTCGGCGACCACCGGCTTGCCGAGCTCGAACTTGTCGTGGCGTTGCGCGTCGAGCAGCCCCCAGGTGGCGCCGACCGTGCCTTCCTGGCGCGACTTCCAATATTGATCGAACGCCTCGACGAAATTGTAGTCGAAATGCTCGCGCTCGGCGATCTTGCGGAACAGCGAGAAGTAGCGCACCTGCTCGATGCGCCCCGGCCGCGCATCGGCGCGCATGCGCCCGTCGCTCGGCCAGCCGGTCTCGCCGATCACGATCTTCTTGCCGGGAAAGCGCGCCTGGACCCTGTGATAGATGTCGAGGATGTGCTTCTCGATGCGCAGCGAGCCGTCGGCCTCGCGCCGATCGAGCCCGATCGGCTCGTCCTCCCAGTATGGCAGCAGATGGACGGTGACGAAGTCGACGTCGTCGGCAAGCGACGGATTGCGCAGCCAGAATTCCCAGACGTCAGCGTAGGTCACCGGCTGCTTCACGCGCTGCTTGACCTGGCGGATATAGCCGCGGAGCTGGTTGACCGTCAGGTCCTTGCGCAGCAGCACCTCGTTGCCGACGATCACGCGCTCGATCGTGTCGGGATAGCGGTTGGCGTGATCGATCAGCAGGTTGATCTGCTCGAGGTTTTCCTTCTCGTTGTCGTTCAGCCAGGCGCCGTGCCAGACCTTGAGGCCGTACTTTCCGGCGACCTGCGGCACCGTCTCGAGGTTCTCCGCCGCCGAATAGGTCCGGACCGCCAGCACCTTGCCCTTGAGGCGCGCGAGGTCCTGCTCGATCTGCTGCGGTGTCGGGAAATCCTTCGACAGCGGGCTTTGGCCGGGCCGATAGGGCGCGAACGACACGCTCTGCAGCGGCTGGTCGGTCCAGCCGGCGATCTCGACCGGCCTGTTTGGCCACCACCACCAGAGAAAATTGACGGCAGCGACGGCCACGAACGCCAGCAGTGCTAACACGGCACGCATTGAGGCTTTGTAGCAGGATCGACGGCCGGATGAGCGGCTTTTTCGCCCTTGTCCCCAGCGCTAGATCGGCCCTCGTTGAACGCCGGCGATGGCTTGGCGCACGATCTGGTGGCCGCGGAACAGCACGGCCTCCTTCCAGTCGTCGGTGTCGGGATAGAATTGCCGACGCATGGCGGCGCGGATCGGCCCTGCCTCCTTGCCCAGCGGGTCGCCGTATTTGTGCAGCCAGTGGTCGGCGCGGAACGCACGCTGGCCGCTCTCGCGGTCGAAGGTGCCGAACTCGAGCGTGCAGATGGTGAAGCGCGTCTGCGGCTCCTGCAGCACGCGGTTCAGGCCATAGTGCGTGAGGCCATCGCGTGCCGCCGACTGCGTCTGGCCGCGCTTGGACTCCGTCACCGATTCGCCCCAAAAGGCGCGCACACGGCGCGATCCCGGCGAATCAACGTCGTAGTGTGTGATCGGCTCGCCATAGCCATAGGGACCGAGGCCGGTATGGAAGTCGACGGCGGCGACGTCGCTCCTGCCCTTCAGGAACCTGTCGACGATGGCATGCATGGTGCGGTTCGCCCATGACGGCCCGCCGCCGCCGAAGAAGAAGCCGTCGGGATGGCTGTACTGGCCGCCGGACATGGCGACGAAATAGGCCTTGTCGCCCACCTTCTTGCGGTACTCTGCGAGCTTGCTCTCGACCATGGCGACGCTGTTGTGGCCGAGATCCTTGGGCACCAGCCAGTCGGCGATTTCGAGGTACCCTTGGTTCACCGGATAGGGCTTGGTGTGATCGACGTAGTTGCGGTTGAGGTCGTTGCCCTCCTCCGTCACGCGCCGCGTCCAGCTGAAGCCATAGGGGTTGATGGCGTGCACGAACAGCACTGCCGTGCCGGGCGGCAGGCCGGCTGCGCCGACGCTTGCCAGCCAATCGACCTGGAAGCCCGAGCCGCTGTAGCCCTCGGCACCGTGCGTGCCGGAGATCACCATGACGATCTTCTGGGCATCGTCGGGCCCAAGCCGCGCCACGCCGCAGGACAGCGCCTCGCCGTTGGGGCCCTTAGTCGGGTTGTCGTAGCGATAGGTGGTGGCATTGGCCACCTTGGCGGCGGCGAGGAACTTGTCGCGCGCCTCGCCATAGGTCGCGGCGAAGGACTGAATGTTCGACATGCTTGCTCTGCTATGTACGAAGGGTGAGACCGCCATCGACGACGAGCTCATGGCCGGTGATGAAGTCGGCATCATCCGATGCCAGCAGCAGCGCGCCGCGGGCGATGTCGATCGGCTGTCCCAGCCGGCGCAGTGCCGCCTTCTTCTCCCACACCGCGCGGATCTCGGGATTGTCGAAGTTCGTGCGCGTCATGCCGGTGTAGATGGCGCCGGGACAGACGTAGTTCGCCGTGATGTTGAACTTGCCGAGCTCGAGGGCCAGCGTGCGCGTCAAGCCGCCGACGCCCGCCTTGGAGGCGCAGTAGGCCGCGAGCCCGTAATCGGTGTCGAACGCCATCACCGACGCGGTGTTGACGATGCGCGCCCGGCCCTTTTCCTTGGCGCGCGCCTTGAGCGCCGGAATGGCTTCGCGGCAGAGGCGGAACATCGCGCGGACATTGACGCCGTTCACGCGGTCCCAGTGTTCGTCGGTCATCTCCTCGACGAAAGCGCGCCCGCTGACGCCGGCATTGTTGAACAGGATATCGAGCGCGCCGAATCGCTTGACGGCCTCGCCGACGATCTTCCTGGGTGCATCTTCTTCGGTGATGTCACAGACGAAGTTAGTGGAATCGGACGCAGTCCGGTCGACCGCCAGCACTTCGGCTCCTTCGTCGGCAAAGAGCTTGGCCGAGGCCGCGCCGATGCCGGACGCGGCTCCCGTCACGATTGCGATCTTGCCGGTCAGACGTCCCATGCGCGCCTCATGCCATCGTCAGCACGACCTTGCCTGTCGCCTTGCGCGACAGGAGGGCGTTCATCGCCTCGGCGCCCTTCTCAAGCGGGAAGCGCATGGAAATGTGCGGCTTCAGCTTGCCTTGCGCGTACCACGCCAGCAGCTCGTCGAAATTCTTGCGCGCCTCCTTGGGCTCGCGTCCCCGCCAGGCGCCATAGAAAATGCCGCGCACGTCGCAGCTCTTTAGCAGCGCGAGATTTGCCGGAAGCTGCGGGATGCGGCCGGCGGCGAAGCCCACGACCAGAAGCCGGCCATACCAGTTGATGCAGCGGATCGCTTCGTCGAAGGCGTCGCCGCCCACAGCGTCATAGATGATGTCCGCGCCATTGCCGCCGGTCAGCTCCTTCACTTTATCGCGCATCTTCTCCCTGGCGTAATTCACGAACATCGTGGCGCCGTACTTCTTGCAGATCTCCATCTTCTCGTCCGAGCCGACGGCCGCGATCACCTTCAGGCCCATGAGCGCACCAAGCTCGACGGCAGTGAGGCCGACGCCGCCCGAGGCGCCGGTCACCAGCAGTGTCTCGCCCGGCTTGTAGGAGCTGCGTTGCTTCAAGGCGTAATATGACGTGCCATAGGTCATGGTGAACGCCGCGCCATCCTCGTAGGACATGTTCGTCGGCATCGGCAGCAGCGCGGACTGATCGGCGACGACCTCGGTCGCATATCCGCCATGGCCGATGGCCGCAATCACGCGATCGCCTTTCTTGTATTCGCTGACACCTTCGCCAACTTCGGTGATGTCTCCCGCAACCTCGTGGCCGGGCGCGAACGGACGCGGCGGCTTGAACTGATATTTGTCGGCAATGATCAGCGTGTCGGGAAAATTGACGCCGGCCGCCTTCACCGCAATCCGCACCTGGCCCTTGCCGACCGGCTTGGACGGCACTTCCATCAGCTTCAGGCTCTCCGGACCGCCCGGCGTTTCGCTCATCATTGCGCGCATCGCTTGCTCCCGCGTGCTCGAGTTTCGTTGTGTGGGCGCATTGATACGATGGCCGCCGAAACGCGTCCATCCGTGCTAGAAAGGCCCCGCTTTCGCAGAGGAAAAGGATGGCAGGACTCTATTTCGAGGAACTGACGGCCGGCCGCACGTTTGATCACGCTTGGACCCGCACGGTCACGGAAATGGACAACGTGCTGTTCAGTTCGCTCACCATGAACGTACAGCCACTGCATCTCGATGAGGAGTTTGCCAAGGGCACCGAGTTCGGCCAGCGCATCGTCAACAGCCTGTTCACATTGGGCCTGATGATCGGCATCACCGTGAATGACACCACGCTCGGCACGACGATCGCCAATCTCGGCATGACCGACGTGCGCTTTCCCAGGCCGGTGTTCCACGGCGACACGCTCAAGGTGACGACGACCGTGCTGTCGGCGCGCGCCAGCAAATCGCGCCCCGACGCCGGCATCGTCGAATTCAGCCACGCCGCTACGAACCAGCGCGGCGAGCTGGTCGCCGAATGCAAACGACAAGCATTGATGAAGAAGAAGCCCAAGGCCTGAGCCATGCGATCTTTCCTGTTCGTTCCCGGCGATTCCGAGCGCAAGCTCGCCAAGGGTCCGTCGTCGGGGCCCGATGCCCTGATCCTCGATCTCGAGGACTCGGTCGCCGCTGACCGCAAGAAGGTCGCGCGAGAGATGGTGCGCGACTACCTGAAGGCGCCGCGCCGCGGCGGTCTGAAGCTCTACGTGCGCGTCAACGCGCTCGACACCGGGCTCACGCTGGGCGATCTCGCCGTCGTCATGCAGGGCAGGCCGGACGGCATCGTGTTTCCGAAATGCGTCGGCCAGAAGGATCTCGACCTGCTGGCGACCTATCTCGACGCGCTCGAGGCGCGTGAAGGCATCGAAAGCGGCGCCACGAAAATCCTCACGATCGCCACCGAGAGCGCCGCCGCCGTGCTGGCGCTCACCGCAGCGCCCGCCAGACATGCTCGCCTGGCAGGCCATTCGTGGGGCGGCGAAGATCTGATGGCCGATCTCGGCGCCTTGGCCAAGGGTCCTGCGCCGGGCGTGTATGACGATACGTTCAGGCTCGCGCGCACGGTCAACCTGATGGCGGCGGTCGGCGCCGGCGTCACCGCCTATGATACCGTCTATCCCGATATCAAGAATGTCGACGGCTTGCGCGCCGAGGCACGCGACGCCCGCCGCATGGGCTACGGCGGCAAGATCGCGATCCATCCCGACCAGGTCGCCATCATTCACGAGGTCTTCACACCGAGCACCCAGGAAGTTGACTGGGCCAAGAAGGTCATCGCCACGTTCGAGAATAACCCGAGTGCGGGCGTGCTGACGCTCGACGGCAAGATGCTCGACCGTCCGCACCTCGTGCTGGCGCAACGCTTGATGGCCCGGCTGGGCAAATGAGCGAGCGCATCGCGCTCCTGCCGACGCTCGATCGACTGTTCGCCGGGCCCCGCGATTCCGTCCTCTCCCTCAAGGAGTTCCTGCAAGGTCTGGAGACGCGGTCGTACGCCTTCGCCGTCATGGCGCTCGACGTCATCAACGTGGTGCCGACGGGCATTCCCTGGCTCAGCACGGCGACGGGCGTACCGATGCTCTTGCTGGCCGGCCAGTATTTCATGGGACGCGACACGCCATCGGTTCCCGATTTCCTCGGTCGACGCGGCATGCAACGCGGCCGCCTGCAAGACTTTCTCATCAAAGCGGCGCCTCACATCACGAGGCTGGAACGCGCGGTCCACCCGCGTCGGGAATTCTGGGTTTCGGGCCTGCCCCGCCGCCTGCTGCAGATCGTCTGGCTGCTGCTGATCGTCGTGCTCGCTTTGCCGATCCCGTTCGACAATCTCCTTCCTGCCCTGGCGATCCTGTTTTTCTGCCTGGCGCTGATCGAGGGCGACGGCGTAATGGCGATCCTGGGCTGGGTCGTGACCGCGGTCACGGTCGTGTGGACGGCATTCCTCGTCGTTGTCGGACCACTCGTCGTGATCCGCGTCATCAAGGCGCTGTTCTAGTAAGATCGCGGCAGGCCGAGCACGTGCTCGGCGACGAAATTCAGGATCATGTTGGTCGAGATCGGCGCCACCGTATAGAGCCGTGCCTCGCGGAACTTGCGCTCGATGTCGTATTCCTCGGCGAAGCCGAAGCCGCCGTGCGTCTGCACGCACATCTCGGCCGCTGCCCACGCCGCTTCCGAGGCCAGCATCTTGGCCATGTTGGCCTCGGCACCCGCATTGATGCCGGCCTCGAACATGGTCGCGGCCTTGCGCACCATCAGATCGGCTGCCTCGATCTGCGTGTAGGCGCGCGCGATGGGATACTGCACCCCCTGATTTTGGCCGATCGCGCGACCGAACAGCTTGCGCTCCTTGGCGTAGTTCACCGCCTTCTCGATGAACCAACGGCCATCGCCCAGGCATTCCGAGGCGATCAGCACGCGCTCGGCATTCATGCCGGACAGGATGTAGCGGAAGCCCTGCCCTTCCTGGCCGATCAAGTTCTCGGCGGGCACTTCCATGTTGTCGAAGAACACTTCGGTGCTGTTGTGGTTCATCATCGTGCGGATCGGCCGGATGGTGAGCCCCTTGCCCAGCGCGGCGCGCATGTCGACCAGAAAGACCGAAAGACCTTCGGTCCGTTTCTGGCTCTGTTCCTTGGGCGTGGTACGCGCCAATAGCAGCATCAGGTCGGAATGCTCGGCACGGCTGGTCCAGACTTTCTGGCCGTTCACGACATAGCTGCTGTTGTTCTTCTTCACTGCCGTCGTGCGCAGCGACAATGTATCGGTGCCGCTGGTCGGCTCGGTGACGCCAAACGCCTGCAGGCGCAGTTCACCGGTGGCTATTTTGGGCAGGTAACGTTCCTGCTGCTCCTTGCTGCCGTGCCGCAACACGGTGCCCATGATGTACATCTGGGCATGGCAGGCGGCGGCATTGCAGCCAGCCCGATGGATCTCCTCGAGCACCGCGCTCGCCGCCGAAATGCCGAGGCCCGCGCCGCCGTATTCCTCGGGAATCAGGATCGACAGCCAGCCCGCCTCGGTCAGCGCCTTCACGAATTCCGTCGGATAGCCGCGCTCGCGATCGAGCTTGCGCCAATACGCGCCATCGAACTTCAGGCAGAGGGCACGGACCGCGTCGCGGATCTCGGGATGCGTCGGTGCGTAGGGATTCTCGGAGGCAGCGTTGTCCATGGCGGCGTTCTAGAGCGCCGCGTCCTCGCAGGCAATCTGCCGAAGTCTTTCGATCAGCGGGCCGTGCACGTCGGCCCCGAACCCGTCGACGGTGGGCTCGCGCTTCGCCGTCACGCCGTCGACCGCTCCCGCGGCGACGACGGCTTTGGTCACGGCGAGGTCGCGTTCCGCCGACAGGAACGGGAGTATCCGGTCGCGCCATTCCGGCCGAAGCACCGCCAGCCCGGCCATCAGGCCATAGGCGCCCCAGTTGGAGACGCCGGCCACCACGAGATGGTCGCAGCCGGTGACGCTCGCGATCGCCTCGCCGTTGGGCACGGTGGCGCCGATCAACGAGGGGGCGAGTTTGCCCATCCCGATCTCGTTGCCTCCGTCGCCGACCGCGAGCTTCGTCCAAGGGCCGCCAGTGAACAGATCGTCGAGAGGCAGCGTCCATTGCGACACGTCGGCGCCGCGCATGTTGCGCGGCTTGCCGTCGACGCTCTTGCCGCAGCGCTCGATGGCGAGCGCGCAATCGACACCCGCGCCCTGCCATGCTCTCACCGCGCCCGCGATGTCGGCGACCTCATCGACTTCGATGCCCGGCGCAGCCGCGCGCACGACCCCGATGCACGGTGCATCGGTGGCGATGCGCGTCCTCATTCCGCAGGCCTCGAGTGCCATCGCCAACAACCCGGCGCCGACCGGTCCGTCGGTCTCCGCCGCCGGCGTCTCGCCGCGCGGCACGTAGAAGCCGGTGATCAAGCCGACCGACCTGGCGCGCGCCAAGCTCTCCGCCGCCGCGGCCAGCTCGCCGCGAGTCGCCTCGATCAGCTTCTGCGTTCCCCGCCCGACATCGCGACAAACCAGGCTCTCGATCGCCGACAGGCGCTCACTTCTCCTTGGCGACATACACTCCCGACCAGTCCGGCGGCGAATCGTCGATCAATGCGTCGATCCTGGTCCGCATCATCTCGTAATAGCCCTGCTTCCAGCCCGCGGCGTCGGCCGCGATGACGCACTCATCGATCATCGTGCGGGCCTCCGCAAAGGCGCCCTGGCGATAGAGACCGAGGAACTGTTTCTGCTGGACGACCAGAGCCTTGTACGGCTCGGTGCCAGCCATATCAGCATCGCCCAACAGCGCGTAGACATGCTCGGGTTCGGTCTTGCCTTTCACCATGGCGAGGTCGAGTTCGAGCGAGGCCAGGTCCGGCGCGGCGGCACGCGTATTCTCGCCGATGAGAATGCCAACGCCATAGAGCTTGCACAGCCCTTCGATGCGCGAGGCAAGGTTCACCTCGTCGCCGAGGCAGGAATAGGTAAGCCGCTGCTCCGAGCCGAAATTGCCGACCGAGGCGAGACCGGTATTGATGCCAATGCCCATGCGGACCGGGATGTGCGCATTGCCCGCGGCTTTGGCCTCGGCCTCCCACTCGCCATTGAGGACCGTCAGCTGGGCCTGCATGGCGAGCGCCGTGTCGCACGCCATCGCCGCATGCGTCGCGACCGGCAGCGGCGCGTTCCAGAACGCCATGATCGCGTCGCCCATGTATTTGTCGATGGTGCCGCGGTGCTTCAGGATGAGGTCGGTCATCGGCGTCAGGAAGCGGTTCATGAAGCGCGTCAGGCCGTGCGGATCGAACTGCTCGGAGATGCGCGTGAAGCCGCGCACGTCGGTGAACATGACGCTGATCTCGCGCTGCTCGCCGCCTAACGCCAGCAGGTCGGGATTGCGCACGACCGCCTCGACCTGATCGGGCGACAGATAGAGGTTGAAGGCGCCGCGAATCTCGCGCCGGTCGCGCTCGGCCCGCATGAAGGCGAGGGCCGAGCCGCTGATATAGATCGCGGCCAAGGTCGCCGGCGGATAAATCGGGTCGAACAGCAGATGGAAGCGCGAGAAGGCAATCCACGGCACGATCAGGCCGATACTCACGAAGACCGCCGCGACGATCGCCATGCGCGCCGCCGACAGTCGCGGCAACAGCAGGATGAAAACGAGGCCGATCACCAGGAGATACAGGAATTCCGCACCATCGGCGTAGTCCGGCCGCTCGAGGAAGGTCTGGGTGAGCATCTGCTCGGCCAGCTGGGCATGGACCTCCACACCGGGCACCGACGGCTCGACCGGCGTGGAACGAAGATCCTTGAGCCCGACCGCTGAGGTGCCGATGAAGACGATGTTCGACTCGATCTTGTCCGGCGCCACCGTGCCCTTCAACACGTCCTTCGCCGACACGAATCGGCTCTGCTTATGGCCGCTGTCGTAGAGCCACATTCGGCCGTAGGCATCGGTATCGATGTTGACCCGCCCGACGCGGATGCCGCCGACGCCGGTGCGTTGGCCGAAAGCCTCCAGGCCTTGCGCGCCTGACCATCGCACCAGATAGGTCGAGGCATCTTGGGCCACGCGCAGCGCTTCCAGCACCAATGCGGCGTAGAGATCCTCGTCGCGCTGCCCCTTGAGGCGGAACAGCATCGGCACGTGCCGCACGATCGCACTGTCGGCATCGATGGTGACGAAGCCGTTGCCCTTGGCCGCCTGCTCGATCACGCCGATCGTGCGCACCGCCCCGACCTGCTGGGTGATGAATTGGCGAATCAGATCGGGAACCGACTTTTCGTCCTTCTCGCCGCTGTTGTGCGCCATGCCCCAACCGCGCCGCGGCACGCCGCTCCGGCCATTGACGTCGAAGGCGAAACCCGTGACGACGGGGGCATTGGCGATGGTCTCGGCCAGCACCTCGTCGCTGTCGGGCAAGGAGTCGAGAGTGCGCCGCGCATCGCTGTCGCGCAGCGCGTCGGGCAGGTTCTGGGCGATCGCGCGCGGCGAGGAGCGGTCGGGCTCGGCGAATACAGCGTCGAAGGCGATCACCGCCGCGCCGTCTTGTGCCAGCTTGCCGACCAGCTCCGCCACGCGGGTGCGGGGCCACGGCCATTGGCCGTATTCGGCCAGCGCCGCTTCATCGATATCGACGATGCGTACCGGCATGTCGGGCAGCGGCACGCGCGGCTCCAGCCGCTGGTAGGTATCGAAGGCGAGATCGCGCAGGCGCAGCAGGCCGATCGGATCGACGGCGCGCAGCAACAGGGCGTTCAGCAGCACGAGCAGCGCCACCACCACAGGCCCGCGCGGCGCATCTTCTCGGCCGAACAACCAGTTCATGCCCATACGGCGAACGTCCCTCCCGCTGATCTCACTTTACGGAAGGACGTTGCCCAAGCCAAATACGCGCCGTGCCGTCGTCTCCGCCCGTTCACGCCTCGCTGCTCGGCATCTACTGCAAGCTTGGCTCGCTGGTCCTGTTCTGCACCATGGACGCCATGGTGAAATCGCTCGGCGGGACTTATGGCGCCTTCCAGCTCGCCCTGTTCCGCAGCACCATCGCTTTCATACCGCTCGCCGTCGTCATCTGGCGCGCCGGCGGACTGAAAGTCGTGCGCAGCAATCGACCCCGGCTGCAGTTCGTGCGGATCCTTGCCGGCTTCGGCAGCATGTTCGGCTTCTTCTACGTCTTTCCACGCATGCCGCTGGTCGATGCTTACGCGATTTCCTTCGCTTCGCCGTTCTTCATGGTCGCGCTGGCGGTGCCGATGCTGGGCGAGCCGGTGGGCTGGCGGCGATGGACGGCCGTCGTCGTGGGTTTCACCGGCGTGATCCTGATGCTCGATCCCTGGAGCATCGGGGTGCACGTCATGTCGCTGGTCGTGCTGGCGGCGACCTTCTGCTATTCGTTGTCGACCGTGCTGGTGCGGCTCGCCAGCCGGCACGACCATGACGCCGTCACCATGTTCTGGTTCTCGGCGTCCTCGAGCGTTGTTTCGCTCGTGTTGGGAGCGCCGGACTGGGTTTGGCCCGCGCCGATGGACTGGGTCTGGCTTATCGTGCTCGGCCTGCTGGGAGGGGTCGCGCAGATCCTGGTGACCCGGGCTTGGCGACTGGCGCCGGCCGCCGTGCTGGCGCCATTCGACTACGTCTCGATCGTCTTCGCCATGCTCTACGGCTTCCTCTGGTTCAAGGAAGACCCCTCCTGGACGGTCTGGCTCGGCCTGCCTCTGGTGATCGGGTCGGGCCTATATATCCTCCACCGGGAAAGGATCCGGGCCCAGGAACGCGGGAAAATAGCCGCTGTTTAGGGCTTTTTGTCGGGCCAATCCGACCCATTGACGAATCGAGGACCAATCAACATCTTGTAGGGCATGAGCGAGACCCCCTTTTCCGTCTCCGAGAGCGCGGCCAGGCGCATCGCACTCCTGGCGTCCAGGGAAGCCAAGCCCGTGATGATGCGGGTGGCGGTCCAAGGCGGCGGCTGCTCGGGCTTTCAGTACAACTTCTCGTTCGAGGAGACGTCCAACGCAGACGATCTCCTGATCGAGCGCAACGGCGCCAAGGTCGTGGTCGATGCCACCTCGATGGAGCTCCTGAAGGGCAGCGAGCTCGACTATGTCGAGGAGATGGTGGGCTCGGCCTTCCAGGTGAAGAACCCGAACGCGACCTCGTCCTGCGGCTGTGGCAACTCCTTCAGCGTCTAGGCGCCTAGCGTCTCGCTAGCGGCCGCGGGATCGGACAGCTACCCGCGATCCTGTCGCCCGCCTCCGCCTCTGCGATCGTTTCGGGATCGACGTCGGTCAGGAACGTCGCGTGAAAACGGTTCACCATGTTGCTGAGGCCGACCGTCAGGCAGATATCCATGATCTGCTGCGTCGAAAAGTGCTTGGCGAGCGCGGCATAGGTCGAGTCGTCGATCGCCTCCATGCGTGTCGACTTCTGGGCATAGCGCACGATCGCGGCTTCGGCCTCGTCGTAGACGCCGTCGGGCGGCACGTCGTCGCCGACATGCCGCATCTGATCTTCCGTCAACCCGACGCTCCGACCGAGCAGTGTATGGGTGGGAATTCAATAGAAGCAGTTGTTGACGACCGTCGCCGTCAGATAGGCGAGCTCGCCGTGCCGGGGGCTGAGCGTCGAACGCGAGCGGTAGACGGTGCGCACCATATCGGCGAAGACCCGCGCCGCCTCCGGCCGGTTGGCCATCGCGCGGTAGACGTTGAGCATCCGGCCGCGGCCCCGGCCGGTTTCGGCCAGGAAGGCGCGTTGGTCCTCGGTGATCGCGGGATCATTTTCCTGCAGGATGGGAATTCGGGCCATGGCGAGCCTTCTTGGTTTGGGCTAATCGTTCCGATATGAAGATCGCGACCTGGAACGTCAATTCGGTGCGCAAACGCACGGGCAACCTCGTAGCGTGGTTGCAGAAGAACAAGCCCGACGTCGTGGTGCTCCAGGAATTGAAGGCGCAGGAAGCGCAGTTCCCGCGGCTCGAGATCGAGGCCACGGGCTACAAGTGCGAGATCGTCGGCCAAAAGGGCTTCAACGGCGTGGCGCTGCTGTCGCTGCATCCGGTCGAAATCACCGCGCGCGCCCTGCCCGACGGCGATACCCCGGACGAGCAGGCGCGCTATATCGAGGGCCGGATCGAGACGCCCAAGGGCCCGCTCACCGTCGGCGGCATCTATCTTCCCAACGGCAATCCGATCGGCACCGAGAAGTTCGCCTACAAGATCGCCTGGATGGATCGCCTCCGGCAGCGCACCAAGAAGCTGCTGGAGAGCGAGGAGATGTTCGTGCTGGGCGGCGACTACAACGTCTGCCCCACCGACACGGACGTCTTCAGCCCGACCGCCTTCGCCAACGACGCCCTGTGCCAGCCGCAATCGCGCGCCGCCCTGCGCAGCCTGCTCAATCTCGGTCTCACCGACGCCATCCGCGCCGTCAATCCCGACCAGCCCGCTTACACCTATTGGGATTATCAGGGCGGCGCCTACCAGAAGGACAACGGCCTGCGCATCGACCACCTGCTGCTGTCGCCGCAAGCCGCCGACTGCCTGACCACCGCCGGCATCGATCGCGGCGAGCGGGCCAAGGTCGAGCCGTCGGATCACGTCCCCGTCTGGTGCGAGCTCGACGTCGGCGCCTAGCCGCCTAATCGGCTCCCGAGCCGATCACGCCGCCGTCGGCGATGATGGTCTGGCCGCACACGAAGTTGCCAGCCTTCGACGCCAGGAACACGGCGACGCCGCCGATATCGTCGGGTTCGCCGATGCGCCGCAGCGCCGCCTTGTTCTCCTGCGCCGAGCGGATCTGCGGGTTCTCCCACAGCGCGCGGGCAAAGTCGGTCTTGATAAGGCCGGGCGCGATCGCATTGACGCGGATGTTGTGCTTGCCCCATTCCATCGCGAGCGACTTCACCAAGTTGATGTCGGCCGCCTTGCTCATGTTGTAGGCGGCGATGTGCGCCGAGCCGACCAGCCCGCCGATCGACGAGACGATGATGAACACGCCGTCCTTCCGCTCCGCCATCTCCGGCCCGACGAGGTTCATCAGCCAGAGGTTGGACATCACGTTGTTCTGCATGATCTTGAGGAACACGTCTTCCTTGAGGCCCGACAGCGGCCCGAAATAGGGATTGGAGGCGGCATTGCACACCATGATGTCGATCCGGCCGTAGGCCTTGCGCGCCTCAGCGACGAGGTTCTCGAGCTGTGCCTTGTCGGAGATGCTGGCGGCCACCGCTGTCGCTTCGCCGCCACGCGCCTTGATGCCTTTCACGACCTCCTCGCAGGCCGGCAGCTTGCGGCTGGAGACCACGACCTTGGCGCCGTGCGCCGCCATCTGTTCGCAGATCGAGCGGCCGATGCCGCGGCTGCCGCCGGTCACGACGGCGACCTTGCCGGAAAGATCGAACATCATCGGTAGCATCTCCCGTTCATTTGGCGAATAGCGCGATCAGCTCAACATGCACCGACCAGAGGAACTGGTCGATGGGCATCAGTTTCTCCAGCCGATAGCCCGCCTGCTGCAGGACTTTGGCATCGCGCGCGAAAGTGCCGGGATCGCACGAGGCATAGACGACGCGCTCGATGCTCGACTTGGCGAGCTCGGCCACCTGCGCCGCCGCACCGGCGCGCGGCGGATCGAGCACCACGGCATCGAACGGCTTGAGATCGGCCGCCAGCAACGGATTGCGGAAAAGATCGCGCCGCACACCGCCCAGCTTTGCCACGGCATCGACTGCCGGCTTGTCGCCTTCGAAGAGCGTCGAGCGGAACGGCTGCCCGAGGGTCAACGCGCCGACGCCGGCGAAAAGATCGGCCACCTTCTTAGCGCCAGCGAGCCAAGCCGACACCGCGTTCCGCATCGCCTGCTCCGCCCGCCTGGTCGCCTGAAGGAACAAACCGGGCGGCGGGTCTACCGCCACCCCGCCGAAGGCAAGCCGCGGCGTGCGCCGCACGGCGATCGGCTCGGGATGGGCACGGTCGCCCCAGCTCAGTCGCGCCAGATCGCAGGCGTGGGCGAACGCCACCAATCTCTGGTTGGCCTCGAGCGATAGCTTCAGCCGCTTGTGCGGGCGGATCAGCAGGTCGAGGCCGCTGTCGGTCTCGTTGACGAGCGCGTCGGCTGGGGTATCGCCCGGCAGGATCCCTCGCAGCGCCGGCAGCAGGTTGGTCAGCGCCGGCCGCAGCACGTGACATTCCTCGACATTGAAGGCGCGATGACTGCCGCGCTCGTGAAAGCCCGCGAGCTTGCCGCGCACGACGAAGTCTGCACGGCGGCGCTCGTTCAGCGCGCTCTGAACCATCGGCTCGAAGGTCGGCGCCGGCACGCCTTGCTGCGACAGCGCCCGCCCGATCAGATCGGCCTTCCAGCCGCCGTAGGCGTCGAGCCGCCAGTGCTGCAGGGCGCAGTTGCCGCATGTGCCGAAATGCTTGCACGGCGGCGGCACGCGGTGCCGCGAGGGCGCCACAACATCGACGAGTTCGCCCAGCATGCCGCCGCCACGTTGCTCGCGCGGCTGGGCCTCGACGATCTCGCCCGGCAGCGTGAACGGCACGAACCAGCGGCGGCCTGCCTCTTCGGCGAGGCCATCGCCGCGCGCGCCGACCTCGACGATATTGAGGGTCGTGCTCAGCCGAGCCAGCTCTTGGCCCGCCGCATCTCGCCGACCAGGAGCCCCACGACGTTCTTCACCGGCGGATGCAGCAGCTCATCCTTCTGTGCGGCCGGCAGCACGCCGAGATGACCGAGGATGGTCGCCATCGCGATCTCGGCGGCGCGGCCCGCGCCGTCCCACATCTTGACGGCGATGCCGAGCTTCAGCCCCGGCAGCATGCCGCAATAAACGCCCTCGGCGCCGGTCTTGATCTGCACCACGCCGGGCAATGCGCCGTTGAGCCGGGTGCAGAAGCGGCCGGTGCCCGCCATCATGAACGGCTCGGCATTGATCGCGGCACGGATGCGCTGCGCGGCCTCGGCGCGCTTGCTGGAGAGGCGCGACGGGTCGGCCATGCTTGCCATGGCGCGGGCGAGGCTCCTGAGCGGCGTCGCGAGCGTGGGAATGCCGCAGCCGTCCGTGCCGTAGGGATAGTCGTCGGCATTCTCGCCGGCGAGATCGCTCATCACCTCGCGCAAGCGGCGCTGCACCGGATGGTCGTACGTGATGTAGCCCTTGGTCGGCTCGCCGTAGGTCACCGCGGTGGTGAGAAAGCCGCTGTGCTTGCCCGAGCAGTTGTTGAACGCAGGCGTCGGCGCGGCGTTCTCGCGCACCAGCGCCTCGATGCTCGCCTGCAGGCGCGGCGGATGGGTGCCGCATTCGAGATCGGCTTCGCTCAAGCCCACTTTTCCAAGCCACGCCCGCACCGTCTCGACATGCCGCTTCTCGCCGTTGTGCGAGGCGCAGGCGAGCGAGATGTGCTCGTTGCCGAGGCCGAACTTCTCGACGGCGCCGCTCTCGACGAAGGCCATCGCCTGGATCGGCTTGTTGGCCGAGCGCGGCAGGATGCGCGCGTCGATGTCACCCCACGATTCGGCGACCGAACCATCTGCCCGCACGACGGCGGCGATTCCTTCATGGCGGCTTTCGACGACGGGACCGCGCGTGACTTCGATGACGACCGGATGCGTGCTCATGACTTCTGTACCAACTTGATGATCGTGACGTTGTCCTGATGCGGCCGCTTCATCGCCAGCACCGCGTCGATCAGTCCGCCGGCCGAGCGGCCCACGGTATCGACGATACGCTCGTGCGGCAGGCTCTCCACGCCATCGCTGCACAGCAGCAAGGTCGACCCCGCGTCGAGCCGCCGGCTGCCTTCATCGACCAGCTTCAGCGGCTCGCCCATGACGGCTTCGCGCAGGGTATGGCGGCCGGGATGGTGCGCCGCTTCCTCGCGGCTGATGACGCCGCGCCTGACCAGCGCATCGATATGCGGCGCCATCGAATGATCGGCATTCAGCCGCTCGACCTTCCGGCCGGACACGAGATAGAGCGGTGAATCGCCGACGCTGACCCAGGAGAGCTCGTCATCCTTGATGCGCGCTGCCACCAGGGTCGAGCCCATACCGGTCAGGCTGGCGTCGCGCGCCGCATTGTCCCTCACCGCGTCGTTCGCCTCGACAAGACCATCTTTCAGGCCTTTGCCGGCCTCGACCGCCTCGACGAACGTATCGACGACGACCTTGCTCGCAACCGCGCCGCCGGCATGCCCCCCCATGCCGTCGGCGACGACAGCCAGCAGCGCGCCGTCCGGCAAGGTGCGCAGCGCCCAACTGTCTTCCTGGTAAGGACGCGCGCCCTTGTGCTGGCCGCCCTCACCCCGCCATTTCAACTTCATGCCTGATGATGCCACACCGCCGGCAGTCGGGTCAGTCCGCGCAGAGTGAAGTTTTGCTTCCACTCCGCCTTGTCCTTCTCGGGCAGCTCGAGGTCCGGGAAGCGCTCGATCAGGGCGGTGAACACCAGCTCGCCCTCGAGCCGGGCCAGTTGCGCGCCCAGGCAATGATGGATGCCGCCGCCGAACGACATCGGCCGGATGTTCTGGCGGCCGACATCGAGCCGGTCGGGATCGGGATATTGCGCCGGATCGCGGTTGGCGGCGCCGAGCAAGGTGATCACGCTCTCGCCGGCCGGAATGGTGACGCCACTCATCTCGACTGGCGCGTTGGTGACGCGCCCGGTCATCTGGACGGATGAGTCGAAGCGCAGCAACTCCTCGACCGCGTTGGGAATGAGCGACGGGTCTTCTTTCAGCCGCTGCCACTGGTCGGGCTGTCGGTGCAGCGCCAGCAGGCCATTGCCGATCAGGTTGGTCGTCGTCTCGTGCCCGGCGCCGAACAGCAGGCCGATATTGGCGCGCAGTTCCTCGGCGGTCAGCCGGTCACCCGCCTCCTCCGCTCTCACCAGCTCGGTCGTGAGATCGTCCTGAGGGTCGCGGCGGCGCAGCTCGCAGAGCTGGTCGAAATAGGCGTTGCCGGCCGCGACGCCGGCATTGGCATGGTCCATCTCCTCGCGCGTCATCGGCACCGGGTCGAGGATGCGGCCGCTCACCTGACTCGCCGCCAGGAAAGGCGCGCGATGGTTCTCGGGGATGCCCAGCATGTCGCAGATCACGATCACCGGCAGGCGGTGGGCAAGGTCCATGACCACGTCCATACCGCCCTTGTCGGCGACGCGATCGAGCTGCTCGTCGACCAGCTTCCGGATGCGCGGCCGCATGTCGGCGACCCTGCGCGCGGTGAAGGCCTTGGTCACCAGGCCGCGCAGCCGTGTGTGGTCGGGCGGATCGAGCACTAGCATGGTCTTGGCGAGATTGGCGATCGCCGGTTCGTTCATGCGATCGGCGCCGTAACGGCGCGTGATGTTGCCGGCGAAATCCTTGCCGAAGCGGCGGTCCTTCAGCGACAGCGCCACGTCCTCGTAACGCGTGAGCAGCCAGAAGCCCTGCGGCGCCTTGTAGACCGGCGCCGTCTCGCGCAGCCGGTGATAGAAGGGATAGGGATCCGCGATGAAGGCCGGATCGAGCGGATCGAATCGGGGAGGCGCGCGGCCGTCAGCGGCCAGCGGAGTCGCGACATTCATGGATCACTGCTTAGCACGAAGCCCCTTGGCGGGCGAACGAGCGAGGCTCTAGCATCTTCGCTCACCCTGCCTGCGAGAGTGCCTTCCCTTAAACGAGAGTCTGAACGTCAATGCCCGGAACGCCTCCCTACTACGACTGGATCGCCCATCACGCCGGCCGGCGACCGAAGCAGCTTGCGATCAACGATCTTCAGACCAACCGAAAATTCACCTACGCCGAGCTCGACCGGCGCACCGGCCGGCTCGCCGGCGCGCTGGCTGCGCGCGGCATCGGCAAGGGCGACCGCGTGGCGCTGCTCGCGCCCAACTGCGCCGAATACTTCGAACTGCAATTTGCCTGCGGCCGGCTGGGCGCCATCATGCTGCCGCTCAACTGGCGGCTCACCGTGCCGGAGCTGGAATACATCCTGGGCGACGCGACGCCCAAGCTCCTAGTCTATGACAAGAGCTTCGCGCAGCAGGCCAAGGCGCTCTGCAGTTCGCTGCTCGAGATCGACGTCGAGCGTCCCGACAGCGACTACGAGACGGCGCTTGCTTCGGCGCCCAGCGCGCCAGCGCCGGTGCCGCTGACGCACGACGATATCGGCATGATCATGTACACGTCGGGCACCACGGGCCATCCGAAGGGGGCGATCATCACCCACGGCATGGTGTTCTGGAACGCCGTCAATCTGGGCATTCCCGCGATGATCTCGCCCAACACCGTGCAGCTCGTGATCCTGCCGCTGTTCCATACCGGCGGGCTGAACTGCTACGCCAATCCCGTGCTGCATGCCGGGGGCACCATCCTGATCATGCGCAGCTTCGACCCGGGACAGGCGCTCGACTACATTTCCGATCCCGCGCTCGGCATCACCCATTTCTTCGGCGTGCCGGCACCCTATCAATTCATGATGCAGCACCCGAAGTTCCAGAGCGCCGATCTCTCGCGGCTCAGGATCTCGGGCGTCGGCGGCGCGCCGTGCGCGCTCGCCATCCTCGAAGCCTGGGCGGCGCGCGGCGTGGCGCTGATCCAGGGCTGGGGCATGACCGAGACCAGCCCGGCCGGCACGATGCTCGATGCCGCGGACGCCATCCGCAAGGTCGGCTCGGCCGGCAAGGCGATGATGCACACCGAGATCAGGATCGTCGACGACCGGGGCAAGGACGTGCCGCAAGGGGCCATCGGCGAGCTGCTGATCAAGGGCCCAAACATCACGCCGGGCTACTGGAACAAGCCCGAGGCGACCAAGGCCGCCTTTACCGACGGTTGGCTGCACACCGGCGATGCCTGCCGCATGGACGAGGAAGGCTTCGTCTATATCGTCGACCGCTGGAAGGACATGTACATCTCGGGCGGCGAGAACGTTTATCCGGCGGAAGTCGAGAACGTGCTGTTCCAGCTGCCGCAGGTCGCCGACGCCGCGATCATCGGCGTGCCCAATGAACGATGGGGCGAGGTGGGCATGGCGGTCATCGTCAGGAAGCCCGGCCAGGCGCTCGAGGAGGGGGATGTCGTCCGCCACTGCCTGGGCCGGCTCGCCAAGTTCAAGGTCCCTCAATCGGTGCGCTTCGTCGATGCCCTGCCGCGCAACGCCACCGGCAAGGTGCTGAAGCGCGAGCTGCGCAGCCAGTTCGTCGGCGCCGACCGGCCCGCCATCACCTGAGTCTCACCCGCGTGAGACGCCTCGGATGCCGATGGCACAAGGCTTATTGGCCCGAGTCTCACGCAACACCCCCACCCCCCTGTTGAGACAGCGTGAGACGCCTGAGACAGCTGAGACGCCCAACTGCAAATAGTTTGCGGGCCCCTCAGACCAGCGGCACGTAATCGTATTCGCCGATACCCTGCATGATCAGGAAGGTAAGCGAGGTCTGCCCGGCATTGGTCACCAGATGCGGACGCTTTGCGACCGCAGTGTAGGTCTCGCCCGGTTTCAGCCGCACCTCTTCCTTGGGGTTCTGCAGGAACAGCCGCATCTCGCCGGCCAATACGTAGAACGTGTCGGCGATGTTGGTGTGGTAGTGCCACGGCACTTTCTGCGTCGGCGAGAGCTGCAGCTCGGCGATGCGGAAACCCGGGCGCTCGGCATGGCGTGCGCGCCGCTCGACCTCGTAGAGGTGGCTGGCGTCCTTCACCGGCTCGGCTTTGCGGCTACCGTCCATGAGGAAAGCTTAGACCCGTGGCCAGTCATCAACAAGGACAGGTGGGAACGCCGCTGTTAGAAGGTGACGCCATGCTCACGATTTACGGCGCCTTTCGCTCCCGCGCATCCCGCAACATCTGGCTGTGCTACGAACTCGGCCTCCCCTTCAAGCTCGTACCGGTCGTGCAGAGCTATCGCCTGAAGGGCGCCGCGCCGCCACCGGGGACGATCGAGACGCGCTCGCCCGAGTTTCTCAAGATCAATCCGCACGGCCACATCCCGTCGATCGACGACGACGGCGTGGTGCTCCACGAATCGCTGGCGATCAACCTCTACCTCGCCAAGAAGCATGGCGGTCCGCTCGGCCCGGCCAATATCGCCGAAGACGGCGAGATGACCATGTGGTCGATGTGGGCGCTGGTCGAGCGCATGGGCACTCCCGCCTATGTCGCCGACGGCGGCTTCGAATCGATGGCGCTTTCCGTGGCCATGAGCGGCCCCAAGCCCGAGGTGCTGGAGGCGCTGAAGGGCCCCTTTGCGGCGCTCGATCAGGCGCTCGGCAAAACCGGCTGGCTGGTCGGCGGCCGCTTCACGGTGGCGGACATCAACGTGGCCGAGATCGTGCGTTACGCCACCCCCGCCAAGACCCTGTTCGACGCCAATCCGAACGTGAAGAAATGGTACGACACGTGCACCGGCCGCCCGGCTTACAAGAAGATGTGGGCGGAGCGCGAGAAGGAGCCGGCTTAGTCTCTAGGATTTGCCGAGGCCGCCGATCACTCTGTTCGACGCTTGCTCGAGCAACCTCAAGAAGGCGTCCATGCCAAAACCCGCGAAAAAGGCCACGCCGAACACCGCAGGCGAAGAGAACGTCGACTCCGTGAGGCTTGCGTTCGACGACGCGAACATTGCGACGGCGATCACGCCGATGATGGCACCCATGGCTGTACGGAAAATGGTCGGCCCCCAAGGCGGGTTCGGCGTCTTCGCGTCGACAAACCGGCTGAGATAGTAGAGACATACTCCGAGCATTCCGTAGAGCGCCGGAAGGACGAGCAATCCGACCAGCGACAGCCCGACATGCAACTCCCTCAGCATCTTGGTCAGCTTCGCATCCGAATATCGCATCGTGCGATTTAGCTCGGCGAGATAGTAGAAAAGCTTCAAAGAAAGGCCCTGCTGAGAGAATGCGTTCAATCCGGGCTGAAGCGGTTGGAAGCCCGGCACGGCCGGAGCCGCTGTTCCAGACAATGGCTTCTCGGAAAATCCCTGCGGCGCGCCGCCGGTCTCCAGTGCCAATCCCGCGCTCGCGGGAGTCGCACCAGAGACCATTCGGCCGAGCCTGCGCAATAGTGTCTCTTCGACAGCCTCAGGCCCGAACGTCGCCAGGATGTCTTCGGCAGCCTTTGCCTCGTAGAGCATCTTCGTGAACATGTCGGAGACAACGCGCGGTCCGTCGCTGGAGAACAGCGCCTTCACCAGCCTTTCGTCATCGACCAGGCTAAACAGCTTGGCCACGCGTTCGTTCGGCTTGCCTTTCTGGACTTCGACCAGACTGGCGTAATCCAGTGTGGCGCTGCCATAGAGCAAGGTGCCCCAGATGCAAAGGACAACCAACACAAGTCCGAACGCCGCATACCAGAAGACTCCGCGTTTCTTGAAACCCTGCGGCGTCCAGGGCGTCCACCCGTCGCGAAGGTCGGCCAAGGTGATGGGTGAGATGTCGGTCATCGCCTCGTTAAGAAGTGTGCGCACATGCCCGATTGTCTTCGATTTCGGACTTTTCGCTTCGACTTCGGCTCGAAGAATCTCTACGGCTTCCAAAAAGCTTTCGTTCCGTAGTTTTCCCAGGCCGACGGCAACCCGAGTGACAAGATCGGCGTCCCGGATCAGTTCTTCGGCTATTTGCTGGGTGCCCGACGCGGACGTCATGATCTAGCCCAGCACGCCGGGGTACCACATCCAGCCCCCTGGGGACTGAACCGGACAGGCGCAAGCATACCCGGGCGGGCCTGCCGCAGGAGCCCAGCACCAGAATGTCTGGGTAAAGCAGATCGTTCCCGGATAGTGCGGTGGTACCTGGGCGAATGCCGGAAGCGCCCAGAGCGCGATTGCCAGGGCGACGGTCGCAGCCGCTTTGACGAGCAGCCTCATATTCCCCCCGAACTATGAGTTCACTCAATTGTGGCGGGACTCTACCTAAGCGTGTGAGAAATAAAAGTTCAAACTCTCTCTGTTATTGCAGATCACGCCGTCAGCATCAGCCGGTCGATGGAGGGCTGGAAGCCGAAGCCCTCGTAAAAGCGCCGGGCATCCTTGTTGAAGGAGTGCACCGAAACCTCGAGGTGCGTGCCCTTGCGGTCGCGCACCCAGTCCAGCGCAGCCGCCAGCAGGCGGCGCCCGATCTTCTTGCCGCGCTGATCAGGCCGCACGACGACGTTGTCGAGCTCGATCACCTTGCGCGGCACGGCGCCGGCGAACGGAGAAGCCGGGCGCGTCAGCAGGACCGCAAGTCCGACCACGCCCTCCTCGCTCTCCGCCACCAGGATCGTCGAGGCCGCCTCGCTCAACCATCGCGCCACCTGCTCGCGCGTGCGCGCCGGCCCGGCGAAGGGCTGGAACATCTCCGGCCGCGCTTTGCGATGGAACTCGTCGAGCTCGTCGAACAGCGCGCACATCGCCTCGTAGTCGCGCAGGCTGGCTGGACGGATGCGCATCTCAGGCCGCCAGCACCAGCCGGTCCGTACCGTTGGCGAAGCCGAAGCTTTCGTAGAACCGGCGCGCGTCGCGATTGGTGTCGCCGACCATGACCTCCACCTGCGCGGCGCGGCGCTGCCGGGCCCATTCGACACAGGCGGCCAGCAGCCGCCGGCCGATCCGCCGGCCGCGCATGTCGGCGCGCACCACGAGATTGTCGACCTCGACCACCTTGTGCATGCCGCCGCCGGGCTTGGGCATGATGCGGGTGAGCAGCACGGCCACCGCCAGCACGCCCATCTCGCTTTGCGCCACGAGCAGCGTCGTGCCGGCCGTCTCCAGCCAGGTCATCACCTGCTCGCGTGCGTGCTCGGGATTGTCGAGGAGCTCGCACAGCGCCCCGGCGTCGCGGGGGCCGGCGAGGCGCACGCGGATCGACAGCGGCGGCGGCGCCACGGCCTCGATATCAGCTTCAATTGCGATCGACATCTCATCCTCCGTTTGCGGTCCCCGCCGCAGCCCGGAGGCTGGTGTCTCTAAAACAAGGAAGCCGCCGGGATGCGGCGGCTTCGTTTGGTCATGACCTTTCGCGCCGCCTATGTGAGCGACGTAAAATACCAACCCTTCTGGAGCAGGTTCGTGGTCATGCGGTTTCTATAGTCGCCTGCACGCACTCTTGTCAAATCTTCCGGACCGCGAGCCTCTGGCTCGCCTCATGAGCGGGCCGGAGGCCCGCGGTCCAGAAGAGCTTGATCATTCCGCGGCAATCGCCATCGCCTGCTTCAACCCAGGCATGGTGAAGCCGAGCTTGTCGAGCTTCTCGATCATGTCCCTGCCCTGCGCTTCGGTGGTCTCGACCAGCGGCGGCCGCACCGGCGTCCAGGCGCCGTCGCCGCCATAGTGCGCGATGCAGTACTTCAGCGCCGGGATCATGACGTAACCCTGCATGACGCCGCGCACCTCGTTGATCCAGCCCTGAAGCTTCTGGCCCTCGGGCGTGGCGTATTTCTTGTAGGTCTCGGCGATCTTGCCCGGGTTGATGTTCGCCGTCGCACTGATGCAGCCCGCGCCGCCCGACTTGATGTTGTCGATCAGCGGCTTCTCGTTGCCCGAGAACACGTCGAAGCCATCCTTGGCGAAGGCGTCGATCATGCTCTTGGTGTGCGCCCAGTCGTCGGAGCTGTCCTTCATGCCGGCGATCTGCCTGGGGTAGGCCTTCATCAGCCGCTCGACCAGCTTGTGCGTGATCGGCACGGCCGAGACCGGCGGGATGTGATAGAGATAGACGCGCAGCCGGTCGTCGCCGACCCGCTGCACGACCTCCGAGAAGAAGCGGAACAGTCCCTCCTCCGGCACGCCCTTGTAGTAGAACGGCGGCAGCATCAGCACGCCGGCCACGCCCTTCTTGGTGGCATGAGCCGAGACCTTGGCCGCCTCGTTGATCGAGCACGAGCCGGTGCCCGGCATCATGCGATCGGTCGGCACGCCGGCCGCGACCACCTTGTCGAGCAGTTCCATGCGCTCGTCCGCCGACATCGAATTGGCCTCGGAATTGGTGCCGAACATGGCCAGCCCGCAATCCTGGCTCAGCAGCCATTTGCAGTGGGCGATGAAGCGGCCGACGTCCGGCGACAGGTCCTTCTTGAACGGGGTGACGACCGGCGAAAGAACGCCTTTGATCCGCGCTGCGGCCATGAGTTTAATGCTCCCGGAAATGACCCGCCTGTTTTGCAACGAAGAGCCGGAGCCGTCCAGTGGCTGAAATCCTCCCCGAAGATGGCACTGCCGGCACCCTCGTCGGGCGTGTCCAGACCGCGGCCGGGCCGAGCGTCGTGGCGGTGCGCCGGGATGGCGTTTTCGACATCACCGAGGCCGGGCCCACGATGGCCGATCTCTGCAATGCCGCCGATCCTGTGGCCGCTGCGCGCACGCCGGGCAAGCGGCTGGGTGCGCTGGAGGAGCTGATCCCCTCGCTGCTCGCGCCGATCGACCTGCAGCCGATCAAGGCGGCCGGCGTCACCTTCGCGGTCAGCCTGCTGGAGCGGCTGATCGAGGAGCACGCCAAGGGCGATCTCAGTCGCGCCGCCGAGGTGCGCAAGGAGCTGAATTCGATCATCGGCGCCGACGTCACCACCATCAAGCCGGGCTCGCCCGAGGCCGAGGCGCTGAAGAAGAACCTGATGGCGCGCGGCGCGTGGTCGCCCTATCTCGAGGTCGGCATCGGGCCCTACGCCGAGATCTTCACCAAGGCGCCGCCGATGTCGGCCGTCGGCTACGGCGCCGAGATCGGCATCCGCAGCGACAGCGACTGGAACAATCCCGAGCCGGAAGTGACGCTGATCGTGAATGCCAACGGCAGGATCGTCGGCGCGACATTGGGCAACGACGTCAATCTGCGCGATCTCGAGGGCCGGAGCGCGCTGCTGCTCGGCATCGCCAAGGACAACAACGCCTCCTGCTCGATCGGCCCGTTCGTGCGGCTGTTCGACGACACGTTCGGCCTCGACGACGTGCGCACGGCCAAGGTCGAGCTCGACGTGAGCGGACCCGACCAGTTCCGGCTCAAGGGTTCGAGCGATCTCTCGAAGATCAGCCGCGACCCAACCGACCTCGTGGCGCATGCCATGGGCAAGAATCATCAATATCCCGACGGCATGGCCCTGATGACGGGAACGCTGTTCGCGCCGACCGAGCCGCGCAAGAAGGGCGGGCTCGGCTTCACCCATGTCGTGGGCGACATGGTGTCGATCAGCTCGCCCAAGCTCGGCACCCTCACCAACAAGGTGAACCTCTGCGAGAACATCAGGCCGTGGACGTTCGGCACTTCGGCGCTGATGCGCAACCTGGCGCAGCGGGGCCTGCTCAAGTGAGCGAGCTGTGGCAGCTGCCGGCGGCCGAGCTCGCGCCAAAGATCGCCAGGAAGGAAATCTCTCCCGTCGAGCTGATGAAGACAGTGCTGGCGCGCGCCGAAAAGCTGCAGCCGGTGCTCAACTGCTTCATCACGTTGATCCCCGAGCAGGCGCTGGCCGCGGCGCGAGCGGCCGAGGACGCCGTCATGCAGGGCAAGCCGCTCGGCCCACTGCACGGCATCCCCTACGCGGTGAAGGATCTGGTGAACACCGCGGGCGTGCGCACGACCTTCGGCTCGCTGCTCTACGAGAACAACGTGCCCAAGGAAGACGCCGTGGCGAATGCCAGGGTCAAGCAGGCGGGCGGCGTGCTGTTCGGCAAGACCACGACACCGGAATTCGGCCACAAGGCGCTGACCGATGCGCCGCTGTTCAAGCGCACGCGCAACGCCTGGGGCGCGGGGCACACGTCGGCCGGCTCGTCGGGCGGCGCAGCGGTCGCCGTCGCGGCCGGCATCGGGCCGATCGGCATCGCCACCGACGGCGGCGGCTCGACGCGCATTCCCGCCGCGGCCAATGGCGTGGTCGGCCTCAAGCAGAGCAATGGCGTGATCCCGCACAGCCAGGTCGCCGACCTGTTCGGCAACTATACCTACGTGACGCCGATGACGCGCACGGTGATGGACACCGCGCTGATGCTGCAGGCCATGGCGGGTCCCCATCCGTCGGATCCGTGGTCGATCGGCACCGCGCCGCAGGATTACGTTGCGGCGGCGAAGCCTGCCGGCGATCTCAAGGGCAAGCGCATCATGGCGACCGTGACGCTCGGCAACCGCTTCGTGTCGAAGGACGTGCGCGCGGCGTTCGACAAGGCGGTGGCGAGACTCGCGGAAGCGGGCGCCGAGATCGTCGACATGCCGGCCGACCTGCCCGACATGGAACCGATCTGGAAGGTGATCAATCACACGACGTGGCGGGCGCGCTTCGACGACATGATCCGGCGCGACGGCAACCGCATGACGCCCTCGCTGGTCCGCCAGGTGGCGATGGCCGAGCAATGGAGCGGCGCCGACTACCAGAAGGCGATGTTCCAGCGCGCCGACCTCTTCCGCATGGTCCAGAGATGGTTCGAGACGGCGGACTATGTCGTGACGCCCACGCTCTCGCGCACAGCGCTGCCGATCGACCAGGATCTGTTCGACCCGATCAACATCGACGGCGTCGAGGCGGGCGAGCTGCGCCGCAACTGGTTCCCTTACACCATGCCGTTCAACATCACCGGCCATCCCGCGATCACCGTGTGCTGCGGCTTCGGCGGCGATGGAATGCCGATCGGCCTGCAGATCCTCGGCCGCTTCCGCGACGAGGCCTCGATCCTGCACGCCGCCGCGATCTACGAGGCAAGCGAGCGTTGGCTCGACCGGTGGCCGGCGCTCTAGCCCGGCGGCGCGGGCCGCCGCTGTCGGCCGAGGAGATTCAGGCGCGCGTGCTCTATCGCGACGGGCTGATCCTGGTGATCGACAAGCCGGCCGGCCTCGCCGTCCATGCCGGGCCGAGCAAGGGGCCCAACCTCGAGGAGTGCTTCGACGCGCTGCGCTACGGCCTGCCGCGGCCGCCGGCGCTCGCCCATCGCCTCGATGCCGACACGGCCGGCGTCCTGGTGCTCGGCCGCCATCCCAAGGCGCTGGCCAAGCTCGGCCGCATCTTCCAGGCGCGCGAGACCGAGAAGACCTACTGGGCCGTGGTCGAGGGCGCACCGCCCGCAGCCGAGGGCACGTTCGATCAGAAGCTCCTGAAGGTGAACACGCGGGCCGGCTGGTCGGTGAAGGTCTCCGACAAGGGCCAGACGGCGATCACGCATTACAGGGTACTCGGTCGGGCGCCCGGCATGACCTGGCTCGAGATGAAGCCGGAGACCGGCCGCACCCACCAGCTGCGCGTGCACTGTGCCGCCGCCGGCTGCCCGATTATCGCCGACCGGCTCTATGGCCATGCCAAGCCGGGCCAGATGCTGCACCTGCAGAGCCACGCAATCGTGCTGCCGCTTTCCAAGAGCAAGCCGCCGGTCAAGGTCGAGGCGCCGCCGCCCGCGCACATGCTGGACGCCCTGCGGGCCTGCGGCTATCACGCCTGAGCATGGCCGACCTCGACCCTTGGTACCTCGATCACCTGGTCTGCCCGGTCGACAAGTCGGCGCTCAGCTTCGACGGCCATCGGCTGGTATCGGCCAACGGCCGCACCTATCCCGTCGTCGAGGGCCTGCCGGTCATGCTGGTTGCCGAAGAGCAGCAGACCATGGACATCGCGCGCGCCTCGATCGACCGCGCGCAGGGCCGCGCCAGCGCAATCGACGCGCGCGCGCCCGGCTATTACCTCGAATCGCTCGGCATCAGCGAAGAGGAGAAACTGCGCGTCCTCGAGTTGATCGCCACCGGCGCCGGCACCATCGACCCCGTGGTGTCGCTGCTGGTGAGCGGCACCTCGGGCAACGCCTACGTGCACCTGCGCGGCAATGCCGACGTTGCCTTCTATCCGATCCCGACCATCGAGCTTCCGGCCGGCGATGGCCGCAGCTTGCTGGATGTCGGCTGCAACTGGGGCCGCTGGAGCATCGCGGCGACCCGCGCCGGCTATCGCGTCGTCGGCATCGATCCGTCGCTGGGCGCGGTGATGGCGGCGCGGCGCGTGGCGAAATCGCTCGGCGTCGACGTGCGCCACGTGGTGGGCGATGCCCGCTGGCTGCCGTTCAAGCCCGACAGCTTCGATACCGCCTACTCCTACAGCGTCCTGCAGCATCTGGCGAAAGACAACGTGCGACTGGCGCTCGGCGAACTGAAGCGTGTGCTGAAGCCGGGCGGCAGCGCCAAGATCCAGATGGCGGCCAAGCACGGCCTGCGCAGCCTGCAGCACCAGGCGCGGCGCGGCTTTCGCGAGCCGGTCGACTTCGAGGTGAGATATTGGCCGGTCGCCGAGCTCGCGCGCGTCTTCGCCGAGCTGATCGGGCCCACCCGGGTGACCACCGACTGTTACTTCGGGCTGGGCTGGCAATGGTCGGACTACGCCCATATGCGGCCGATGCACAAGCCGATCCTGATCGCCTCCGAGGCGCTGAAGCGGCTGAGCAACATCCTGCCGCCGCTGCGCTACGTCGCCGACAGCGTGTTCTGCACGGCGACGAAAGTCTAGTCGCGCGCCCTCACCCAGACCTTCAGCGGATCGCCCAGCTCGAAGCCGGCATCGAGCGCCGCTTTGAGCTCTTCGCCCGATTCGTAGCCGACCAGCGGCGTCATCGGGAAAGTCCGAGCCGCCAGCACGGCGAGCGCGCGAAAGACGGAGACGGCGTCGGCGGCATCGGCCACGACGTTGCTGAGGCCGACCACGCCGTCCGAGCGGTAGAGCATGCCGCCCGCAACCAGCAGGAAGCCGCGCCTGCCTTCGAACATCGCAAAGTTCTGATCGTCGACCGGGCCTTTGGCGGCGCGTGTCCAGGTGATGTCCGACGCGGGCCCCTGCAGCGGCATGACGTTGCGGATCCAGGCCGCCTCGAGCAGCACGTCGAAGCCGCGCCGGCCAAGCGCGTCGAGCGCGTCGAAGCTGTCCTTGACCGCCCAGCGGCCGGGCAGGTTCGACGATTTCAGGATCTCGATCGCGGCGAGCTGCTCGGCCCGATCGGCATCGCCGTCCTTGAGCGTCACCGCATTGGGATAGAAACGCGGGACCTCCGCCGCGTTCACCCAGCTGTGCTCGAGAAAGCGCCCCGGCACGCCGTGGGCGCGGCAGACCGCATCGCACCAGCGCGCGTTGTTGAGCGCCGCCGATGCGGTCCAGTCCTTCAGGCGCGCACTTCCTCGCGCTGGAAGATCACGTAGGCCGCGGCGAACACCACGATCATGCCGGCGATCAGGCCGGTGACCTGCGGCCAGATCAGCAGCAAGCTCTGGTCGAGCGGCAGCGGCGCGCCGATGATGGCGCCACGCAGCTGAGTCGGCAGCGTGAAGCCGAGCGTGCGCGTCTCGGGATTGAGCAATCCGAGCAGCGCCTCGCTGAACAGCGTGCCCGGCGAGAGCCGCTGCATGCCGATCGCGAATTCCTGGATGCCGACATACTGGTCGAGCGAGGTGATCTCGTTCGGTACGAAGGCCAGCACGATGGCGTTGGCGATCATCGGCCACAGGATGAAGAAGAACAGCCACAGGCCGAGCGCGCAGAGCGCCGAGGTCGCGGTCGAGCGGAACACAACCGAGAAGAACATGGCGATGGCGAGCCACACGCCGCCATAGGCGATCGCCACGACCAGGAACCCGACGGCGCGCGCCACCTCGACGCCGCGCGGCGGCAGGCCGAGCAGCAGGAGGCCCGCGCCGAACACGATCAGCCACAGGCCGATCAAAGCCACCGCGAGCGTGGCCAGGCCCCCCAAAAATTTTCCGATCAGCAGCGCGTCGCGATAGATCGGCTGCGACAGCACGCGGGAGAGCGTCCGGCGGTTGAACTCGCTGTTCACCGAATCGAAGCCCAGGCCGATCGCCATCAGCGGCAGGATGAACTGCAGCGCGGTGATGAACGAGATCGGCACCTGCTGCGGCTCGATGGT